>ERZ1106969.90-NODE-90-length-107545-cov-14.563355_pt1 | contig 107545 bp, 94 predicted proteins | sample MGYA00403685_ERZ1106969 | MGnify/ENA primary metagenome ERZ1106969 (study PRJEB35170, sample SAMEA104062416) | human gut metagenome | biome: human gut; feature: human-associated habitat; material: faeces | place: Denmark | collected 2012-05-18 ...
TCAAAATACTGTATATAAGGATTGATAGAAGCAATGAGACTCCATACTCTTTTTTCATTATTGGCATAACTTATTCCCTTCCTAGTCAAGCCTCAAAGTAATGAATTTTAAGGTTTTTTTTAATAGTTACCTCTATAAACAAAGCTAATAGCGATGAACAGCCATAGTATTTTGTACTGAATAGTTAAAAATAGGTATCATTTATAAAGCATCCTTATACTTTGCTTTATAAAAGCTATAAATCCTCTGTTTAGCTATATTGGTGAACCTTCCGTGTCTAATGGAATCGTGTCCCAACTTCCTACGTACCACTTGTTCATATACTGAGTACCGGCTAAGCTTTCTGACAGGGTCTTACCCTACGGAGTCATAAGTGACTGGCATCTTTTTTAGAGAATTTTCTTCTATGTCGTATAGTAGGCATGGAGCTCCTTGAATTCCTCCGTGTGGGCCACTGCTCTCTATACTGGTAATAAACTATTTAATCTTTTTAGTATTCCAATACAATAGTGCATCGTTTCTGCTAATTCATAGCACCCATTTCCGAAATGATAGAGCATACCATTCAGTAATGAGTGCAGTTACTTACTTAGTATTCTGGTGGAACTTCAATTTCATTTTGCCTGAGAGGATTTTGCAAAAATTCTATGTACTCTCTCTGGTGCTGGATTTCATTCCAGTTACCATGACATAATTCATTTGCTTCCTCTAATTCGAAGCGGGTGAGCTTATAATCAGACCATCTGATACATTTATGGTCTTTGCTAAAAGTACAATAATTGTTCATGGCCTCCGCCTTTCTGGCTTACCTTAAGTCCATGTCTTTCACGCATAGATACACAACCGTCAATCATTACTTCATAAAAATTATGAGTGATACGGTCAATGAAAGCTTCAGATACAGTTGCATCACTTTCATTGCCAATGCGTGTATACCGTCCACTTGGCTCAAACAGTGTACAGAAGATAACTGAACTCTTTACACTTCTGGATTCAATGATTACCAGCAGTTCGCGCGCCTGATTTCTTGCTAATGGAGCGAGAAGAAATTCATCTATAATCAGTAAGTTAACTTTCTGATAGGATTTAATGACCTTCTCAAATATACCTTCTCCATGTGATACAGCCAGTTCGTTTAATAAATCTAACAAGCGTACGTAGCTTACTTTTATGAAGTTCCATAATGCTCAGCTATTTCATAATAAAAACGATTCAAAATAAGTTCCGTTCTGGTATTCCTGATTACACCGGTTTTCAGGTTGTCTGGAACTAAAATACGCATAACATTACCAAAGTGTGAGTAAGCATGGACGTGTGTTGTAATACAGTGGTTGGATTTCATATCTAGAAATGCTTCTGCAAATCCATACATACTGCACGGAAGACATGCCACAAACACATAGGCTTTTACTTCACAACCAGCGGCAACGTCAAATACGGAGCCCAATCGACTTCCATTATTTCACCTGTTTTACGATTGATGTGAAGTGTTGCTTTCTTAGCAGCTGCAAATGCATGATACTTTTAATTGAATTGTGCATGTTGATAAGGAATTGTATTCTCCAGTTCACTATTGGTGCAGTATTCTGCCCAAAGAAGTGATAGTGTTCCAGACTTGGCAAGTTCCGTGTGAACATACTCAACATCAGGAAGTTTACTTCCTTCTCGGGTAGCACGTTCGGGATAAAACAGAATTTCTATATCCTTATTTGTCAGTGTTTCTGGAATGGGCCAGTCCAGATCATTTGTTTCAGCTTTTTTTTACTTCTGAAACGGTGTTACGTGAGCAATGAATACTGTTTGCAATACCGACGTTGCTAAATTTCAGACTGTGTAGTCTGATGATTTCTCGATAATCAACCATGGTTATCGAACTCCTATAATGAATTTACACATAAATCATGTGCATGTAATCATTATAGGCATTGCACTGTGCAGTAGAAACATCTGCTTTAATTTATTGGAAATGGGTGCTCTAATTTATCAGAAAGCACACACTATTCAATCGGAATATATAATTTTTTTGTAAACAGTTAAGCCTAGTAAATGAAATAGTAGATTTAGACATAAAAAAGCACCTATATTCAGTATTATATTTTCTACATCATTGCGTTTTAAAATTTTTGGAAATATATCAATAGTCAAAGTATCACTTGCTGGCTCAAATAGATCATATACATACTCTTTCTCTTCTGTTTTAATCATAACTTTTCCAGACCAGGCATGTTTTGCAAAAGAAAGTGTAACTTCTTGTCCTTTAGGAATACTCAATTGAAGTAGGTTATTTTTCTGTTCACCATTAGAATAAAGAGCGCCATCTCTATAATCCCATAAAAACAAATTATAAACATTATTTTTAAAGTCAGCTTGTTTATGATTCAGTTCTATGGTAGAAAGCCAGACTTCATATCCTTGAGAGTTAGTATTTTTTTCATCTAGTGCAACAATATCAATAAGATTAACATCATACTTTACTGGAATAATTATTGAATTGCCTAAACAAATTATTATTAATGTCAAAAAAACACTTGCACACAAAATGATCTTCTTTATTAAGTCTGGAATATATCTTTTACAAAAATAATCATTAAATTTAATTATTAAAAACACAATTAAAATAAAATATAACATAATAAACATTCTTTGAATATTAGTCGATAATGTTTTTTCATCAACACAATTCATCAGATAATATGAACACAATATTAACACAATAAAAGTAATTATCCTCTTTAATTTTGTGAACGTATTTATTTTTTTTAACATGTATTATCCTTCCGTTATATCATTCATATTTATAGCTACATGGAATGATTGGTTATAGTTTTTTTATCATATCCATGGCTTTTCTAAGTGGTTTAGTCAATTTCCAGCTTGTGGATGCGATGGTTTGTTCATATAACATTTTATAATTATACCCTGTCAGATCCATGCAATCTACGTTATAATTACCTTTTTTATCTTCATGAAGTAAATCCCAGGTAAAAAAGTGTTTCATCACCTCGTACCCATAATTATACGAACTACGGGTATCATTATGAAGCCAATTTCCTTCATAGTGGTGATTGGCAACACATTTACCATCATGAAAATTGGTGGTCATGACATTAGCACTATAAAGCTGAATACCATTGTTTAGCAACTGCGCTTTTCCATTTAAAACAATGTTAGTATCTTGTTCTAACAAAGCTGTAATACGTCTTGGAATTGGTAAAGGCATATTGTTTTCTCCGTTCTCAAAAGACTCTTGCTGATAAGTATCCATTATTTTTTTTATAAAAGTATTTTCTTTTTTAGCACCTATTATTCCAGCATGAACAAATATAGGTGTTTCAAATGCTAGAAAGGCCTCTGCAAAAAGGTATGCTTTCAGTGGTTTCATTAACTCCATATCAGTATCCAAATAAACGCCTCCATACTTATAGATGGCCTTTAAACGAAAATAATCTGACACAAACGCCCATTTTTTTTCATCATACGCTTTTTTTACATAGGGGTTTTCAGAAATATTACAATTGCTTTCATTCCATTCCATAATTTCAAAATCCGGTGCAAACTTTTTCCAGGATTTTATACAGGATTTAATCAATTCACTTTTATCTCCATTTCCAAACCAACAGTAATGAATAATTTTGGGTATTTGTGGCAAGTTATTAAAATCCATAAACTCTTTCTGTCTTACTGCTTCCTGAATATATGAATTATCCTCAAAAATTTGTTTGTTCTTGTCATAATAATCTTTACTGTATATAATAAAGTCATCCAAAAAATCCGTGCAAAAAAAATTCATACTCCAATATACCGCAAATGTAATTTCTTTTTTTAATATTGGATTAGACAAATTACGAATACGATCCCACGCAGTATAACAATCGAATAAACGTGAATCATTTCTCTTTATGGATGTTATAGAACCACTTCGTTGCCTATAAAAATATAGACCTTCTTTGACATAGTAAATCTTTTGAGAATAACTAAGCACAATCGGGATAGTAGCTAAATCTTCATAGAACCCTTCTGGAAATTTTACAAATTGAAATAAACTCCGGGAGATGAGTTTGGTGCATGCATTAACAACACCATATTTAGCAGAATACTTTAAAATGTCAAACCGATCAGGGTTTTGTATCGGAACACTCGTAACATATTCTGTTTTTCCAGTATCCCAAATTGCAATATAATCCGATAAAATACAATCTGCATTATTTTTTGTAGCAGCACGATACATTATTTCAAACATATCATTACGTACAAAATCATCAGAATCAACAAAACCCAAATAAGATCCTTTGGCTTTGCTTATTCCGTAGTTTCTTGCCTCGCCTAATCCACTATTTTCAATAGAAAATGCCCTTACTTTATCTGGATACAGATAAACGTAATCATTAATAATACTAAGAGAGTTATCTGTAGAACCATCATTTACAATAACAATTTCTATATTCTCTAAAGTTTGATTAACCAATGAATCCAAACATTCAACTAGGTAATTTTCCATGTTATAGACAGGAACAATAACAGAAACGTTTATATCTTTCAAATTATCTTTTTCATTTTTTTTATTATATTCATCAGACATTTGCTTTTCACCTCGTTCCCCATCAAATAAGGTCTTAATTGTTTCTTCGATTTGGTGATTATTATAAATATAGGTATCTAATAAACTACGTTTCTCAGATATAAGTTGCCGCTCAATGTATAGTTTCCGTAATTGCCTAATTATTGCATAAATGTTGTTATCAATGATCCAGCCGTACTTTTCAGATAAAATTTCTCGTACTCCGCCAGATTCGGTAGAAACTACTGGTACGCCCAGAGTTAGACTTTCAGCAATAACTAATGCCAGTCCTTCATACTCTGATAAAATAGCAAACAAATCAGCATGTTTAACAAATGGATATGGATTTTTCCTATATCCAAGAAAATGTATATTGTCTATCGAATATTTTTGGCATCTCTCCTTTAATGCCTCATACTCAAATCCCGCTCCAAGAATATACCAATCAATTAAGTATTGATCTTCATTTAAAATTTTGACAATATCGATTAATCTGTGATATGCCTTTTGTGGCTCTAATCTACCTGAAATAACAATATTTAATTGCTCAGGTTGCCTTTTAACCATAATCTCTTCATCAAACTCTTCATCTGCTTTTTTGCACACCTCCCTAGTATCTAGAAAATTATATACAACGTGACATTTGTTTTCAAATTCAGGGAATACATTCAAAAAACTTTTTCGATTATGTTCTGAAACAAATACAAGTTTATCAAAATTTGTATAAATCTTTCGTTGCATATTATCATTTAAATTAACTACATTCTTCCATTTTTCATATTCGATGTGAATCCACTGTACCTTTATGCAATTTTTAATCATTGCAACTTCTTCTCTAAAAATAGAATTTTCAAATGGTACCACTATGTAATTGTAACCTTTAAAATCTTTTTTTGAAAGTATATCTATTTCCGAATCTATATACCCTTTAGTTTCTTGTTGGAGTTTATTTGGAGAATAGATAGATACCTGATTACCCATTTTATTTAGAAAATTTGCTATTTTAAATGTTGCAAAATGAGCCCCGCCTTTGTAGTTTATATCATCTATAACTATCAATATCTTTTGCATACTAGCCTCCTAAAACTACGCTTAATTTTATCTACTGTGTTGTTTTTTGAAATATATAAAAATCCGAAGCAGATGTTACTGCTTCATTGCCTATTTGATAAGGGAATTTGTTGGGGATATATTTATATAATTTCCAAGTATTACCCAAGTGATTTTGAATATATCTGGTAAAATTACGATGTCTATATTCTGGCCATTGAGTAAATTCTTCATGGTTGCTTGAATAAATAATTACATATTTTTCAGAGCTTTCAAATAAATCATTAAGATATTCTTCAAAAATTTGATCCTCTAATAAGTGAAAAATAACATCCATAGATATAGCCAGTTGATATTTTTTTTGCATATATTTTTCTTTAGGATATCTGTCAAAGAATTTTTTAGATGCGTCACTTTTATATTGTTCTTGGTTTTTCTGTATTATTGAATGAGAAATATCAATTCCAGTATAATTTCTATAATGTATTAAACCTAACTGATTTCCATCACCACAGCCAAATTCAATTGTCGTCTCAATATTTTTTTCTTTTATAAAATTATTTACAACTTCTGCTTTAAATTCTGCAATTTTTCCATATGAACCTGTGCCTGATGTTCCACCATTCTTATAATTTTCTTCCCAAAACTCACTAGACTTAATTGTTTTAATATTAGCATTTAAAGAGCTTATGGTTTTCTCTAAGCGATTAATCTGCTGCTCTAAATTAAAATTCTCTTCCAGAAGTTGATTGTATAAAGCTCTTTTTATTTCTGCTTCTTTTAGTAAGTTGGCAATTCGAATTTCGAGATCATTGGCATAATTGATTTTTGCATCTAACTTTACATTTATCTCTTGTAAATTGGTTTGTAGCGATTCTAACAATAATGTTTTTTCCTGATTTTCTTGTACTAATTGTTGATTTATATGGTAGTACTTTTTTGTCGGCCACATTTTCAATAATATACTTTCAATTAACATTTTATGGTACCCCTTTCAAAAAAAAACACAAATACAACAAAATATACTATAATGTTGTATTGTCGCCTGCTATAAGGAGGTTTTTATGGGGGTCACGGAACCTATTAGAAATTTAGAGGATATTGAAAAAATTAAACAATTTTATTATTTAAAAGGGAGATGGAGAGACTATACTTTGTTTGTTGTGGGATTAAATACTGCGTTAAGGATAAGCGACTTATTACTTCTGAGATGGGAACATGTATATAGCTTCGAATTCGGACACTTCTATAAATACTTATATATTCAGGAAAAAAAAACGCATAAACACAATCAAATTATTTTAAATGAAAATGTAATAAAAGCGTTTAAAATATTATGGAATAATTCACAGCAACAAGTTATGCCATATAGTTTTATATTTAGAAGTCAAAAAGGAGAAAATCAACCAATACATCGTAGTAGAGCGTTTATTATTATAAAAGAAGCTGTTGCCGAACTGGGAATCGAAGGTAATATATCTTGTCATTCTCTGAGAAAGACATTTGGTTATCAGGCATGGAAAAGGGGCGTTCCACCTGCAATTATAATGGAAATTTATAATCATTCGTCTTTAAAAATAACAAAAAGATATTTGGCAATAAACCAAGATGATAAGGATTTGGTTTTTACTAATTTACTAATCTAAAGTGGAAAAGAGCAGGCGATTTTATAATGGTATAACAATTATCATAAGTAAAAAAGTCAATCAAGGTTTTTTATTTGTAATCGTTCAATATTCTAAAGGATATACTTTTAATAATAATGCCAGGAATATAACTCTATACACCACATTAAGATTGCTAGATTCCTAACACTATATTCATGGGGATTAGTATCAATGAGAATAGTAAGGGACAACGCTGAGGAGCAATACCATTTAATTATGAAATTCAGTTTAACGTGCTGTCTGATTATTAATGGTATTTGAGACACGATACCGTTTAATCCTGCTTCATCCATGAGGCAGAAAGCTGGACGCATAGTCTTTGAAGCAGTTAAGAACGCGCCTGCCCAATTATCCCTTGAGTTTCAGAAGGGGGGAAACAACTATTCCTTGATATCTATGCATAGAATGTACGCCTGAAGATATTGATTGTGATTTCCTCAAAACTCCTGCGGTAGACAATGAGGTTTATAAAAGGCTGCTATGTTACACTATATAACAGATGTTGATTGTCTCTGCCACGTCTGCCTCCATATTGATATAATGTGTTCTATTGACATCGAGCTGCAAACATGCAGGATCTGTTTCGTATAGACTTCAGAAGTAACCACTATACCATTTCAGTGGATAACGCTGTGACTGGATTAAAACATTGCTCTGAGAAGGTGATGGATCCCTTCTCTCATACTAAAGAAGTGAGGCCCAAGAACGTATCCGATGGCCCGTGAATTCCTTCGAAGTCGACTTTCTCATCTAATAGCAGTTTGTCTGGCTCATGTTTGGCCTGGATATCGGATAGCTTAAAACATTAAGACTAACTGAAGATTTGAATAACCAGACAGCCTAAAAGTTATGTGCTATGTTTCACTACAAGTGGAAAAAAATATAGATTTTTTTCCACGCCCACCTATCGTAAAATTGTGACAGTTGAAATGGAGTAAAATTGAATTGAACATGACAGTAAAAAACAAAATTCGTGAAACAGATCGATTATTTTTCCACGAAGCAGTTTGGTATATCCATTGAGAAAAGTAAAACTGGAAAGATATATGTACCTGTTTGATGAAGAGGAATCGGTACAGGGCCGATGGCTGTAACCGGTAAAACACACAGGTAAAGAAAAATTGGGTGTCCAGGTAGGAATGTTCATATTCCATTAGTAGAGGCTCAGATAAACTATTCGGATTGTTGTAAAAGATTAAGGACGTTGGTAAGGGATTTTACAGCTGGAGTTCCGGAATATCTCTGCCTCCGCCTTTTTTAGTTTAAATGGTGTAAAATGCTAGTAGTCCTTATAATGGCTAGCCAGACTGAGATGCAGGCGGGCGTTTAACGTTTTGATCATGACGAGTAAATAGCCAAGATATGGGATATTAAAGCGAACTTTTCTAAAGACGTTAACGGTGTATATAAAGGATGACTCCGTTGGTTTAATGACATCTCATTTTATAAGAAATGCTCCAGCGCCACGGATAGTTCCATTAACAAGTGAACAACAAGAACGATAGTTGCCTCATAGGAAACGATGTACTGGCTGATTTATGTGGCCCGTAAATGTTTAATGACACTTCAAGTAAGAAGCACCGTTTTCATACAGCTGATTAATGCCGCGTAAATGGCCTTGCCTCTGACATTGGATTAAGGAGGAGTAGAGCCTCCATAAAGGATAGAGAATAGTAAAGTATTGACAATAATGGCCGACAGCCGACTTAGATATGGCAACATAGTATGTTAATGCTACAGGGCATATATCCTTTCTCGATGTAGTTTCCCATTGTAGAGACGACAGGCAACAATGCGCTGAAAATGTAAAAGTATCAAAACACTACTCCAAAAGTAAGAAACTTTTTTTAAAGTATTCCCTTAAATTTTTTATAACTTTTTTATGGCGATATTGCAGCGTAGTAAACGGAACTCCTGTACTCTGTGCTATGCTGCGCAGCGACTCTTCCTGGCAGTAAATGTGTGCCAGTAGTTCTTTATCTTCTTTATTCAAGGTATTTAATGCCTGTTTTAACGCATTTATCAGGAGGTCGCGCTCAGCCTGATGTTCTACAGGATTTCCATCTTTTTCTGCAAATAATTCACTTCCGTTTAAGCCTTCCCCATCCAGAGCATCGTAGGAGAAGACGCCATTCCGAATATCCCCTTCCCTGAAATAACGATCCTTTCGCTCTCCATGCTGCCATATTTTATAGATTTCCTTGCTGACAGGAATATTTTGCTGTTCGATTTTAATGTAATAATTTATAATGATCCCCTTCTTTCTTGATTGTGCAAATAAAACAGGAGAAAACGAGTCCGGCGCTGTGGCCTTTTCATTTTCTCCTGCTATTAGGTAATGAATTATTCCTTTGCTAGGTAGTTTTTTTCTGTAGTTGTTTTCTGAGTATCCGGTTCGATTAAATGGATGTGCTGTACTTTTTTACAGCGCGGGCACTTGATCTCAATGGTTCCGGCGGTCGGCGGTTTAATGTCAAACAGGCGATGATGGCATACCGGACAATAGATTATATGATTCATAAGTTTCCCTCCTTTGCGATCGAACATATGTTCTAATTCTAAAATAGCAAATTTTTTGGATTATGTCAATACCAGAATAAAAAAACCAAACCAGATTGTAAACTAATTTGAAAGGCGTATGAAAACATTCATGATCTATAGGAACAATACCACATTTCAAAAAATACATTGTTAATTACAATGGAAAAATTTATAATAGAAGTACACTTATAAAAAATAATTAATATGTAGAAGAAATAAACACCTGATAACCAGGCGGGAACAGCAAAAACATATAAATATTAAGAAGGGAGAAGACTATGGCGGAGTATTTATCACCTGGAGTATACGTGGAGGAATTTGATTCACGGGTGGAACCTGTGGAAGGGGTCAGCACCAGCATCGCCGGTTTTATTGGGGTAGCGGAGAAAGGACCGGTAGGAAGCGTGCCGCGGATGGCGACTAATTTATCGGATTTCAAGCGGATTTATGGAAATTATCTTTCCGAAAGGGAATGCGGTAATTATCGTTTTCTGGCTTATGCGGTAGAGCATTTTTTTATCAATGGGGGCTCCCGCTGTTATGTGACCAGGGTTGCGCCGGCGGATGCATCCTGTGCGCAGGGAGCTGTGCCAAATACTGGAGAGTCCGTTCTGAAGTTTAAAGCCAGTAATCCGGGGGCGTGGGGGAATGGGCTGAATATAGTTATATCTCCTTCGAGCAAGGCAAGGACTCAGGTTATTGACGTGCTGGAGGCGGCAGAGGGTAAGCGGTACTCGGTTAAAAATAGTGCCGGATTTTTTGATGGTGATATTGTAGCGTTTTCAGATGGAAATACTACGGTTTATAATCGGGTGGTGGAAAGTAAAGACAATGTTATTTCTTTTGAACATGAATTTGAAGTGGATGTAACGGATAAGAATCTATTGCCGGATAAGATTATATCCACCTGTGAGTTCGGGCTGGAGGTCAGATCCGGCGATTCCGTAGAAATCTACGAGAATCTTTCATTTAATAGTAATATTCCACAGTTTGTGGAAGCACAGGTTTCAAAATCAGATCTGATTTGTGTGGAATATGTTGGTAAAGGGAAGGAAGAACTTCGACCACCATTTGAATGTCTTGCGTCTTCCGCTCAGGATACCGTGACTGTTAAGCTTTCTGGCGGCACGAATGGTAATATTCTGAACATGGAGGCTTCCGATTTTATTGGAAATGACAATGGGGCCGGAAATCGAACCGGAATTCAGGCATTTCTGGACACCGACATGGTCTCGGTTATTGCCGTTCCTGGTGTCACAGATCAGAAGGTCCAGCGTTCTCTGACTGCTCAGTGTGAACGAAAGAACAGATTTGCGGTTCTCGATATTCCACGGGAGGCAAAGGCGGTACAGGACATCATCAGGCACAGGGAAAATCTTGATACATCCTATGCGGCTTTCTATCATCCATGGGTGATGGTGTTTGACCCCCTCGATAAGAAAAATATAGCAATTCCTCCTTCCGGATCTGTGATGGGAATCTATGCCCGCAGTGACAATTCCCGCGGCGTCCATAAAGCGCCCGCCAATGAAGTGGTTCGGGCTTGTGTGGGACTGGATGTGCAGTTTGACAAAGGTGAGCAGGACATTTTGAATCCCAAGGGGGTAAATTTGATCCGGCGGTTCCCAGGTCAGGGGATTCGGGTATGGGGAGCAAGAACTGCAGGCAGCGATGGAACGTGGAAATATATCAACGTGCGCAGACTTTTTATATTTTTAGAGGAATCCATAAAGAAAAATACGGACTGGGTAGTATTTGAAGAAAATAACGAAGAGCTATGGATGCGGGTACAAAGAATAATAGAAGTGTTTCTGAGGGAGGTATGGAGAAGCGGCGGCCTGGCCGGATCATCTCCGGAAGAGGCATTTTATGTAAATATTGGGCGTGACACCATGACACAGGAAGAGATTGATAATGGACAACTGATTTGTATCATTGGCGTGGCTCCAGTTAAGCCAGCTGAGTTTATAATATTCAGGATTACTCAGAATACCGCATCTGCACAGTGAAGATTTTAAGAAGAAGGAATGATAGCGGCTGGCGATTCAGGATTAAAATTCAGTCATGTATGCGTGGCCGGCTAAGGACAACAATTTTTGTAGAAGCAGATTGCGAGGAACTGACGGATACTCATATGTATGCTATGTGCGGACAAAATTGAACGAAAAATACAAACAATTATACGCGGTATGAAGTAAAGAAATGTGAGTGAAAGATAATGAGAATAATCGGCAGTTCAGGTGTTTTGCTGATTAACAGATTGGTTGTATCTGACGGATAATCATTGTTACAATAATAGACAGCAGCTGGCTTATAAAATGTATAGGAGTATTTTTTGGCTAATGTTGTAGAAGGAATGCATATTGAGGGCAGGAGACTGGGACGGTAATAGAATGCAACAATATTTATGTGTTCTATTACCGGATAGACCTATAAAACGAATATTTTGAGTCGTATTACAGATCTTGAAGGAAAAATTAAACGACTTGTTTAACTTCTATAAACGGTTTTTTTCTATAACAAGGAAATAATTGTCATTCAATAAAAGTAAGCAGAGAGAGGCGGTGGAACAGGTATGAAGATAGAATAAAGAGTTATATTGGAAAGATAATATATGGCTGTTGAAACAAAATATAGAAATCCTAATTGACGATATGGTTTGGGGCAGTTAGGGAACGGAGGAGGCGGCCGAGTTATAAAGTCTCCTTTCATAATTCACTAAGGTGTCCTCTGTTGGAGGACAAATGGTTGAGAGAGATAGCTTAAAATGCGGAACTTACAAGTAACGGCAGTTTTAAAAGTGTATAATAAAACGAAAAGTGATTATTAACCGTTTGAATACATCAAAATAACATGGAAAGATACGTCTGGAGAATACATAAAAGAGATATGGAGTAAAGTATGAGATCGGAACGTAGAAGTATTAAGTATTCAAGTTAATTAACTTAGAAATATAAGAATTATAAAAGATTTAGCAATAAAAATGCATCAAAAATATTATCAGGAATTCTATTAGGAAATGCATCGGAAACGATATTAGGGAATCAATCGATGGATCAATCGATGGATCAATCGATGGATCAATCAGATAATCAATTAGAGGATCAATTAAAAACCAATCAGAGGATCAATCAGAAAATTAAACAGAAAACCAATCAGGAAATCAAACAGAAAATCAATCAGGAAATCAAACAGAAAATCAATCAGGAAATCAAACAGAAAATTAATAAGGAAATCAATAAGGAAATCAATCAGGAAATCAATCAGGAAATTAATAAGGAAATCAATCAGAAAATCAATCAGAAAATCAATCAGAAAATCAATCAAGAAATCAATCAGAAAATCAATCAGAAAATGTATCAGAAAATATACTCACAAACCACATCAAAAAATCTACCACAAACAATATCACCACTTACATCAACCACCCCACCAAAAACCACATCACGTCTCCCTCTCTACAACTCTTCCCCCTCCCCCTCAATCACAATCTCATCAAAATATCCACATGCCCGCAGTACCCAAAGGGCCTCTTTGATGACCCGTTCGTCGCCGGCGGCGTGCAGGATAATGCGGCGGTTCTCGAAGCGGTTTTCCAAAATGTTTTTTAGGGCGCCGGGGCGGTAGGTGGCTCTGGGGACCATACCGTAGCAGGCCTGCTGCACATTTTTTGCAGGTGGGTTTGGATCGATGAGAATAATTTTGTCGAAATCGTAAATGACATCGTTTTTCATATATCTGGTACTTCCTTTCGGAGAAGATGGATACATATGGTACTGCTGATTTTTTTTGACTTAACCGTGTGTTTATTGACTTTTTGTGAGGTTGCCGTTTTGTCGAATATTGCGATATGTTTTGCTTTTCAAACGGCCGGAAACGTCTTATAGTGGTTACAAGAAAAGCAAAAAAAGGAGGGTTTTCCACATGACTGATACTGAAAAGATGAGGTTCATGGAAATGGAGAATATGAGGTTAATGGAAGAAAATGTTAAGCTGCGCAGAGTGATATCGAAATTAAACCAGACACTTAACAGACTGATCGAACATTACATAAGTTCTGACAGGATCGCATGACCGAGGGTATTGGGGAGTGCCCCGCACTCCCAATAAAACTCTCTGTTATCGCTATTCCGGATTTTCGGAGTTACCGGTGCCGCCGGAAGCTTTTTCACCAGAAGGTGGAATAGGAGGCTTGCCGGCCGGTTCGATTCCTTTGTTTTTACGCACCAGATCCCAGATTGTCTGATGCATCCATTCAACGGTCTCGTTCAGCTTTTTATTTTCGGCTTCCAGTTCGACGATGCGATCGCTCATGCGGGCGATGACCTCCCGGTTATTATAGGCCTTGTGTGGCGCCATCAGGCGTTTGACGTAAGGAGAAGAAGCAGAAATAATCTGTTTCGACAGTAAATCGTCCCGCTCTTCACAGCTTAAATCCATAAAGTCCTGAAAACTGATGGACAAAGGTACCATGTCCACGGAGCATTTGGGACATACCGCATTTTTAGGAAGCTGGTAATATCCATAATACCCGCATTTCGAACAATAGTACACGGAAAGCTCTCTCATAGCGTCCTCCTTTTTTGCTTTTCCTGCCAAAATGGCAGTACTCTTCTATATATATAACGCAAAATAAAGAAAATTATAACGCGAAATATCGCCTTTTTGCAGAAATTTCCAAAATTTTATGTTTTATTAACACTATTGCTCTAAATATGGAGCAAAAAATGCAATCTTGTAGTTTTTAGTTTTAAACGTAAGAACTGCGTACACTCATCCCTGATGCAGTAAAAAAACAGACTGCCCCAAGGGGCAGCCTGCCGGTTTGAACGGATGAAACTTTTGTTACTTTCTATGCATTACTGGATAATGCCGTTTACGTCGACAACCCAGGTCTTGCCGTTAGAATCTTTATAATCTTTGAAGCCATTTCCAAGTTCCGGCTTTGTAGCGGATTTGGAGGAAGAGGACGCCTTCTGGATGGAACCGCTTGTGTTCACCAGATACTGGTTTCCGTCGTAATTCATCGGAGCCAGTCTTAAATCAGAGTCTGCGTCTTTTCTTAAACCATACTCGTACAGTGTGTTGTCACGGATCCCGTGGAAGCCCTGGCCCTTTCTGGAGCCGTCGGTATAGAAGAACCATGTCTGATTCTCATCTAAATCTTCATTGTAAATAACCTGCTTGCCGGTTCTCATAACGCCGTCCTCTGCGAAGTAGAAGTTGGCAATTTCTCCATCTTCCAGATTGACAACCTTTAAACCAGTCTGCATTTCACCCTTTGTATTAAACGCATATTTCTTAGACTCTACAGTGAATAACTGAAGTCCGTTATCTGCATGGTACGGCTTACCGTTCTTGAAGTAGAAGTTATAAAGTTCGCCTTCTGCGCTAATGCCTTCCACGCCCTCGATGGTTCTCCATCCGGTTACGCGTTTTCCATTTTCCGGCTCATAGTACTGATATCCGGCCACGGTGGCTGCTGTATTTTCTGCAGCATCGGAAGGTGTTGCATTTTCTGCATTCTCTTCTGCAGGAAGCTTAAACCATCCTGTCTGCATCACGCCGTCTACGAAGGTATAGTAGTCGCCGCTGATCTTTTTATCGACCTGATTTTCTACCATTTTTCCGTTTGTGTCAAAATAGTACCAGGAATGGGTCATCTCAGGATCGTCGCTTTCGTTCTCCAGCTGAATCCAGCCAGTCTTCATCACGCCGTCGTCTGCCTCGCCCAGGTAGTATGTCGCGTTATCGATTTCTACCTTTCCTGTCATCATCTGTCCGTCTTCGTTGAAATAATACCAGCTTTCGCCGATCTTCTGCCATTTGGCGATTGCGGCCTTGCCGTTCTTTCCGTAATAGTACCAGTGGTACTCGGCAGCGTCAGGGGAGTCCCATGCGTCTTCATTTTCAATGGAGATCCACTGGTCCATAACCCGTTTGCCGGTTTCATCAACGTAATATTCATCAATTTGTGCATTTGTGGCGATTTCGCCTTCTTCATTTAAGTAATACCAGTCTTCGCCGCGCTTCTTCCAGGTGTCTGTTAAGAAGTAATCGTCCTCTTCGTAATATTTGAAGGAACCGTTTTCTTCTACCCAGCCGATTGTTTTTGCATATGCGGTGGAAGACCCGCCGGTGAAGCCCATCTCTGGAGCTGCTACGGTCATTACTGCCGCAGCGGATAATACAGCCATCATTTTTAAATTCTTTTTCATAAAAAATTTCTCTCCTTTTTTCTCACTTTGATTTGTCGTGGCCGAAAATCCATAGTTGCATTACTCTGCGATTATAACGTACGCTAGGTGGGTAGCGAAAGTGTGGGTTGATGGCAGATATGGAAGGAGATAACAGAACATGGAGATGGATGTAGAATTTGAGGGGTTCCTCCGTAGAAGCAATCTGGCCGATAATACGATAAAAGCCTATGTATATGCGGTGAAACAGTATTGCGGCCGGTATGACAAAGTGACGAAAAGTAATCTCCAAAAATACAAACTGTTCCTGCTTGAAAACTACAAACCGAAAACCGTGAACCTGCGGATAAGGGCAGTAAACTGTTATCTGGAAGCAATCGGCAAGGAAAAACTGGCATTATCTTCTGTCAAGGTACAACAGAAGACGTATCTGGAAAATGTAATCAGCGACGCAGATTATATGTATTTTAAGGAGTGCTTAAGAAGGGACGGGGAATGGTTCTGGTATTTTGTCATCCGTTTCATGGCCGCCACAGGAGCCAGGGTGAGCGAACTGGTTCAGATTAAGGCGGAACATGTGCAGACGGGCTACTTGGATCTCTATTCCAAGGGAGGAAAAATTCGGCGTATTTACATACCGAGCGCCCTGCGGGAAGAGGCTATGCAGTGGATTAAATACCGTGGAATCGAGAGCGGTTTTCTTTTTTTAAACCGTTCGGGTGATCGTATCACCACGAGGGGAATTGCCGGGCAGCTGAAGAAATTTGCCGCCCGGTACGGGATCCCCGTGGAGGTGGTCTATCCCCATTCCTTTCGCCACCGGTTCGCGAAGAATTTCCTGGAAAAATTCTCAGACATCGCGCTTCTGGCCGACTTAATGGGGCATGAAAGCATCGAGACAACGAGGATTTACTTGAGAAGGACGAGTTCCGAACAACAGCAGATTGTAGACCAGGTAGTAGACTGGTGAGAAAAGGGGGTAAAAAGTAAGAAAAACTTCAATATGCATTTTATAAGGGGTGTGGTATACTATGAGTACTTAGCGAGGTAATTCGTACCTAGACAGACAATTATTATTTTTTATGTAAGGAGAATCCATCATGCGAATGAAAGTATCCAATTACATCTCCCAAAAACTTGTGGATTTTGGTATCACACAGGTATTTACCGTGACCGGAGGCGGAGCGATGCACTTAAATGATGCACTGGGGCATCAGGAGGGACTTACCTGCCTTTATAATCATCACGAGCAGGCATGCGCCATCGCGGCAGAGTGTTATGCGCGGGTTCAGGGACGCATAGCGGCTGTCTGTGTTACGACAGGCCCGGGGGGCACCAATGCTATCACCGGGGTTGTGGGGGGATGGCTGGACTCCATACCCATGCTGGTATTATCCGGACAGGTTCGGTACGACACGACGGCAAGGTGGTCGGGAGTGGGAATCAGAGCCATGGGAGACCAGGAGTTTGACATCACGAAGGCGATCGACTGTATGACAAAGTACAGCGAGATGGTCATCGACCCCATGAGAATTCGCTACTGCCTGGAGAAGGCCATCTATCTGGCCTATTCCGGCCGCCCGGGTCCGGCGTGGCTTGACATTCCGCTGAACGTTCAGGGCGCTTATATTGAGACAGAGGAACTGATCGGTTTCTCACCGGAAGATTATGAAGCGGGAGGCGATGGCTGGGCCGTGCCTTCCGATTGTCACGGTGATTCGTGCGGTGAGCGTGTGAGCGATTGTCCAAAGATAGAGGCCGACAATGCGGGGCAGGGCGAGAAGCGTCAGGTGCTTCCGCCATCCGTAACGCGGGAAACGGCCAGGGAAATTATTGAAAAGATTAAAAACTCCGAACGGCCTGTTATCAACGCAGGAAATGGAATCCGGATCGGACATGCCTTCGATGTCTTTTCCAGAGTCGTGGAAAAGCTTGGCGTTCCTGTCGTGACCGGCTGGGACAGCGAGGACTGTATGCCGGATGACCACCCGCTCTACACGGGCCGCGGCGGCGGCATGGGAGACCGCGCGGGCAATTTTGCCATACAGAACAGTGACCTGGTTTTATCTCTCGGAAGCCGCTTAAGCATCCGCCAGGTGGGATATAATTACAGTACATGGGCGAGAGCTGCCTATACCATTGTCAACGACATTGATCCGGAAGAGCTGAAGAAGCCATCCGTTCACATCGACATGGCGGTCCATGCGGATGTGAAGGATTTGCTGGAACAGCTGGAGCTGGTTCTGGATGAAGAGTATGGAGCCGGACAGCCTGTGTTTACCGGCGGCACCGGGCTGAAGGACAGAACATGGACGGAGACCTGCCGCATGTGGAAGGAGAAATATCCGGTTGTCCTTCCGAAGCATTATGACCACGGGGAAGACGAGGACGCCAATGTCTATGCGTTCATGCAGGAAATGAGCAGCCGCCTGAATGAAGAACAGGTGATCGTTGTGGGCAACGGTTCCGCCTGCGTTGTCGGCGGGCATGCGTGTATCATAAAGAAGGGGCAGCGGTTTATCTCGAATTCAGCTATCGCCTCCATGGGATACGATTTGCCGGCGGCCATTGGGGCCTGCATGGCTGTGCTGGAAGGCCATGTGCAGGAAAACGGTGCGCAGGAAGGCCACATGCAGCAACCTGTATCGCAGCTTACCAGCAGCGATATTATTCTGGTCACCGGCGACGGCAGCATTCAGATGAATCTTCAGGAGCTTCAGACGATCATTCATCACCGGATGCCGATCAAGATATTTTTGATCAACAATGGCGGCTACCATTCGATCCGGCAGACGCAGAAAAATTTCTTCGGCGAGCCGTTGGTGGGAATCGGTGTGGACAGCCACGACTTAAGCTTCCCGGATATGGAGAAGCTGGCGGGCGCCTACGGATATCCTTACTGCAGGGCATGCCATAACGGAGAACTGGTTTCGGCCATTGAGACAGCCCTCCGGACGGACGGTCCTGTGATCTGTGAGATCTTCGTGAGCCGCGATCAGAATTTTGAACCGAAATCAGCCGCGAAACGCCTTCCCGACGGAACCATGGTGTCTCCGCCGCTGGAAGATTTGTCTCCATTCCTTCCGGATGAGGAGATGGATGAGAATATGATAATTCCGCGGATCAGGGAATGATGAAACAGTGATAAATGAGCAGCGAAATTGTGAAGAATAAGGAGACGTTTAAACGTTGAATATAGTAGTGACGGGCGCGACGAGTTTTATCGGCGCGCCCATGGTTGACAAACTGATCGGAATGGGACATGACGTCTATGCAGTCGTGCGTCCTGCATCAAAGAATATTGCAAGGCTCGATACGGGAAGGGAACGCCTCCATGTGATTGAGATGAATTTAGAGGAGGCCGACCGCCTGGACGGCGCGATTTTGGTGCCGTGCGAGGCATTTTTTCATTTTGGCTGGGACGGCGCAGGCAGTGAAAACCGGATGAACCGGGACGTGCAGCAGAAGAACGCGTCAGACTCCCTGAAAGCGCTGGAAGGCGCGAGGAAGCTGGGCTGCCGGACCTTTCTGTTCAGCGGTTCCCAGGCGGAGTACGGGATCCACCGGGAAGCGATGACGGAAGACACTCCGCTAAATCCCGTATCGGAATATGGGAAAGCGAAGGTGGATTTTGGCAGGCAGGCCATGGAAGCGGTCAGCCGCTGGAGACAGGAAGGCTATGATTGTCACGGTGACTCGTGCACAGAGCGTGCGAGTGATCATTTCCGGTACATTCATGCCAGAATTTTCAGCATCTACGGACCGGGAGATCATCCGTGGTCCCTGGTGGAAAGCTGTCTTAAGATATTTCCGGCAGGGGGATACCTTTCTCTTGGCGAATGCACGCAGATGTGGAATTTTCTGTATCTGGACGACTTGCTGGAAGCGCTCACCGCCCTTTGGTTAAGCGGCGCGGAAGGAATCTTTAACGTCGCGGGAGAGCGTGGGGAGACGAGGCCTTTAAGAGATTACGTCCGTCTGATGTATGAGGCGTGCGGCTGTCATGGATGCTACAGCTACGGCAGGCGGCCTCAGAATGCGGAAGGGCCGGCCAACCTGATTCCCGACGTGAAAAAGCTGATGGAAGCGACAGACTGGAGGCAGGAAATACCCTTTCAGGAAGGAATCCGGCGTCTGATCCAAAGCAAAAATATTTGACAAACAGGAGTTTTTATGGTATGAGAGATAAGATTTGTATTGCATGCGGGAAAGCACTTCCGAAACGGCCGCTGATTGTTCTGGATGATATGCCGGCCTCCGCACAGAATATCCCTGATGCGGAAGGAAGAAATGAGGACAAAGGGATTTCCCTGCATCTGCACCAGTGCGAATTCTGCGGTCTGGTGCAGTTTGACTGTGAGCCTGTCGGCTATTATAAGGACGTCATCCGCTCCGGCGGGTTTTCCACCACCATGGTGGATCTGCGCAGAAGACAGTACGGAGCCCTGATTGAGACGTATCATTTAGAAGGAAAGAAATTTATTGAAGCCGGATGCGGTCAGGGAGAATTCTTGTCCGTACTCACGGAGTTTCCGGTGGAGGCTTATGGCATTGAGCATAAGGCAGACCTGGTGGAGCTGGCGAAGAGCCGGGGCTTAAAGGTCTGGAGACAGTTTACGGAAGATGAGAATACGGTTCTGGAGAATACGGAAGACGGCTGTCACGGGCCTTACGATGTATTTCTGTCCTTTAATTTCCTGGAGCATCAGGCCCATCCGGTCCGGATGCTGAAATGTCTTTATAACAATCTGGCGGAAGGCGGTCTGGGACTTCTGACCGTTCCGAGTCTGGAATACATTTTGAAATACGACGGATATTATGAGCTGATTCGTGATCATCTCGCCTATTACACCTTCGACACCCTGCGTTTTGTGCTTGCGGAGGCGGGCTTTGAAGTGCTGGAGGAGGAGATGGTAAACCGGGATACGCTGTCGGTGGTTGTGAGAAAACGGCCGGTGGCGGAGGGCGTCGAGACGGACGGTAGGACGACTGGAAAGACTGGGGACGCGAATCACGTTGGAGAAGATTCGGAAATCTGCGGCATTTCCTCAGCTATTGAAGGCTTCGTAGAGAGCCGCCAGGAGTTGAATCTGGAAGTGGACCGCATTTTAAATCAGTTTGATGAGACCGGCCGGACGCTCGCGATCTGGGGAGCCAGCCATCAGGGATTTACCCTGGCGGCGACCACCGGGCTTAAGGACCGTGCGAAATACATGATCGATTCGGCGCCGTTTAAACAGGGGCGCTTTGCTCCGGCATCTCACATTCCCATCGTAGCTCCGGATTATTTTGAAAAAGAGCCTGTGGATGGCATTCTGATCGTAGCTCCGGGATATACGGAGGAGATTGCGGGAATCATAAGGGAAAGATTTGGAAGCAATGTGGAAATTATGACCCTGCGGAGCAGACATATTGAGAAAAAGTTGTGAATAACCAAAGGAGCGTATTACGTTTATGGAGAATATCGTCATCACCGGGGCTACCGGATTTTTAGGGAGCCATCTGGCCCAGTGGTTTCTGGAGCAGGGAGACCGGGTCTATGCCCTGGTGCGGCCGGGATCGGCTAAATTACAGTATTTACCGGAGCACAGGAATTTGATTCCTGTGTACGGAACCATGGAAGAGGCGGCGGACTGCGTGGAAGAAATCGGCCATGCGGATGCGTGGTTTCATTTCGCCTGGGGCGGGGTGAACCGGGAAGAGATTGACTCGCCGGAGGTTCAGGCGGGGAATATAAGAGGCTCTCTGGCCTGTGTGGAAGCGGCGCACCGGCTGGGATGCCGCGTATTCATGGATGCGGGCTCCCGGGTGGAATACGGAGTGATCGAAGATGGCCGCGGTGTGATGACGGAAGAGATGGAATGCAGTCCTGTCAATGAATACGGGAAGGCCAAGCTGGAATTTTTCCGGCAGGCTGTGCCGGTCTGCGAAAGGTATGGCATGAATTTCTACCATCTGCGATTCTTCAGCGTTTATGGGTACGGGGACCATCCGTGGTCCATCATATCCACGCTTGTGAGGGAACTGCCGCGTGGAGGCCGGGTGAGTTTAAGCGCCTGCCTCCACGAATGGAATTTTATGTACATCGATGATGCCGTGGAGGCGGTGGGCCGCCTGTATGAGCAGATGAAGGACAAGCCCTGTAAAAAGGGCGCGGCAGTCAATATTGCCAGCCGTGACACAAGGGTACTCAAATCTTTTGTGGAAGAGGTTTTTGAACTTGCCGGAAAGCGCGGAACGCTGGAGTTCGGCACCTTTGTTCAGGCAAAGGAAGGCGCGCTGTCCATACGTCCGGATGTCAGCCGAATGGAGGCCATGACGGGCGGATTTAGAGAGAGCTATACGTTTGGCCGCGGCATTACGGAAATGATAAAGAGAGAAATGGAGCACCAGGATGAAGAAAATTAGCGTATTGATTCCATGTTACAATGAGGAGGAGAATGTCGTACCCATCAGCGAGGCGGTCATTAAAACGCTTCAGAAGGACCTTCCGGAGTACGATTACGAACTTGTTTTCATCGACAATGACTCGCAGGATCATACAAGGAGCTTAATCAGACAGCTGTGTGATGAGAATCCGAAGATTAAGGCGATCTTTAATGCACGGAATTTCGGGCAGTTTAACTCCCCGTATTACGGGATGCTTCAGATCACGGGAGACTGCGTGATCGAGATGGTAGCGGATTTCCAGGACCCGGTGGAGCTGATTCCGCAGTACGTTCATGAGTGGGAAAAGGGATATAAAATTGTCATAGGAATCAAGACCAGCAGCAAGGAAAACCGGCTGATGTACTGGCTGCGGGGCTGTTACTATAAGATGATGAAGAAGCTGTCTGACGTGGAGCAGATCGAGCAGTTTACCGGTTCCGGTCTGTATGACAGGGATTTTATCGAAGTGCTGCGGAATCTGGACGATCCGACCCCATTCCTCAGAGGTATCGTCGCGGAACTCGGTTTCAAGATCAAACAGATTCCCTATGAGCAGCCAAAACGGCGGGCGGGTGAGACGAAAAATCATTTTTACCAGCTTTACGATGCGGCAATGCTCAGCATTACTTCCTATACGAAGGCGGGACTTCGTCTGGCGACTATTTTCGGAAGCATCTGTTCTCTCATCAGCATGGTGGTGGCTGTGGTCTATCTGGTCATGAAGCTGATGTACTGGGACCGTTTTCCGGCAGGTATGGCGCCGGTGCTTATAGGCATGTGTTTCCTCGGGTCCGTGCAGATCTTTTTTATCGGCCTTATGGGAGAATACATTCTGTCCATCAATGCGAGGGTGATGAAGCGGCCGCTCGTCATTGAGGAAGAGAGACTTAATTTTGCGGCGGGAAATGCGGCGGAAAAAGAGGAAGACGGCCTGGAAAACTGTGAGGACGCGGACCTTTTCGCGGCTTCCTTAGAGGATGGAGAGAACGTATGAAATACAAGATCGATGTGGCGCGTATCCGCGAAAATTCAATCGTATTAAATGGCTGGGTGATCGGAAGCAGTCCGGAGGCAGAGGTTTTATTCACTGTCCAGGATGAGAATCAGAAGAACGTGGAGTTTAAGTACGTTCCGGTGCGCCGCGATGACGTCAGCCAGAACTATTTTAAGACCGTATATGAGAAGGACTTCGGATTTGATATCCGCATTCCTTATGTGAGAGATGATAACGAGGACCGTTTTCTGGTGATTCGGTGTGACGGAAAGACCTCCAGGGTGAAGCTGAACACGGAGATCATCGAGAAGCACAACAGCTCCGCGCATAAGAAGCACGCGAAGCTAAAGAGTATGATGAATAAGGAGACGCTCCATTCTGCCATCGAGTTCTGGAAGGAAAACGGCTTAAAAGCGTTTCTTTTGAAGTCGAGCCACAAGCTTCAGGGGATTGACAGTGATTACGATTATCCGGAATGGTACCAGCTGACGAAGACGAGTGACGAAGAGCTGGAGGCGCAGAAATCGGTGGAATTCGATTATATGCCGAAGCTGTCCGTGGTGATTCCGGCTTACAAGACGCCGGAGCGGTATCTGGCGGCCATGCTGGATTCCTTAAGGGCACAGACCTATAAGCACTGGGAGGTCTGCGTGGCGGACGGAAGCCCCAGAGGCGAGAGCGCGGAGCGCGTGCTTAAGCGGTATGCCATGAAGGACGAGAGAATCCGCTACGTGGTTCTGGGTGAAAATAAGGGAATCGCGGGAAATACCAACGCTGCCATCGATATGGCGAAGGGCGATTTCATCGTTCTGGCCGATCACGACGACACGCTGGCGCCGGATGCGCTGTTTGAGTGTGTGAAGGCGATCAACCGTGATCCGGAGATCGACGTGGTCTATACGGATGAGGATAAGCTGGATATTGACGGCGGGGAATTGTTTGAACCGCATTTCAAGCCTGATTTTAATCCGGATCTACTGACGAGTGTGAACTATATCTGCCATTTATTCGTGGTAAACCGGGAATTATTAGATGAGGTCGGGGGCTTTTTAGAAGAGTTTGACGGAGCCCAGGATTACGACTTCATTTTCCGATGCACGGAGAAGGCCAGAAAGATTTACCATGTGCCGAAGGCGCTGTATCACTGGCGCTGCCATCAGAATTCCACCTCCAGCAATCCGGAGAGCAAGCTCTACGCCTTCGAGGCGGGGGCGCGGGCTATTCAGGCTCATTATGAACGCATGGGAATCCGGGCGCTGTCTGTGGAAAAGGGCGTGGACTACGGAATCTACCATACGAAATTCGAGATAACCGGGAATCCTCTGGTCTCAGTCATCATTCCGAACAAGGATCATACCGCGGATCTCGATGTCTGCATGCGTTCCCTGATTGAGAAGGGCACCTATAAAAATCTGGAATTCATCATTGTGGAGAACAACAGCAGGTCACCGGAGACCTTCCAATATTATGAGCGGATTCAGAAAGAGTTTGATTTCATACATGTGGTAAAATGGGAGCGGGAATTCAACTATTCTGCAATCAATAATTTCGGTGTGACGGCGGCCTCGGGAGAGTATCTCCTGTTCTTAAACAATGATACGGAGCTGATTAATCCCGAGAGCATTGAGGAGTTGCTGGGCTTCTGTCAGAGAGATGACGTGGGAATCGTGGGAGCCAGACTTCTCTATTCCGACGATACGATTCAGCATGCGGGAGTGGTCGTGGGATTCGGCGGCATCGCCGGTCATACCTTTATCGGCCTTCACCGGGCGGAGAGCAGCTATTTCAACAGGGCTATGTGTGCCCAGGATTACAGCGCGGTGACAGCGGCCTGCATGATGAGTAAAAAATCGCTATTTGAAAAGGCTGGCGGCTTCGCGGAGGAGTTAGCCGTAGCGTTTAATGATATCGATTACTGTATGAAGATCCGGTCCCTGGGCAAGCTTGTGGTATATGCGCCGTATGCGCTTTTCTACCACTATGAGTCCAAATCGCGGGGGCTGGAGGATACGCCGGAGAAGGTGGAACGGTTTAACCGGGAGATTAAGCTGTTTGCGGACAGGTGGCCGGATATTTTAAAGGCCGGAGATCCATATTACAATCCCAACTTGACGCTTCGCAAATCCAACTTTGCCTTACGCGACCTGCGCAAGGAGAAAATCGGGGAGCCTTATCGGCTGGAGGTATGAGATGGCAGGTAAAGTAACAGTCGTTATTCCAAACTATAATGGCCTTAAATTTATGGAACCGTGTTTTGCAGCCCTGGAGGCACAGAGTGAGAAAAACTTTGATGTGCTGGTGGTGGACAACGGTTCGACGGATGGAAGCGTGGAGTGGCTGAAGGAGAGTGGAATTCCTTCGGTATTTCTTCCTGAGAATATTGGATTTCCGGGCGCGGTCAATATTGGCATCAAAAAAGCGGAGACGCCCTATGTCATCCTGTTAAATAACGATACGGAGCCGAAGCCGGATTATATCCGGGAAATGATCCGGATGATCGAGCGGTCTCCGAAGATATTTTCTGTGAGCAGCCGGATCATCCAGCTGCATCATAAGGAGCTGATGGACGATGCGGGGGATATGTACAGCCTGCTCGGCTGGGCGTTCCAGAGGGGCGTCGGACAGCCGGTTGCCGGATATAAAAAGCCCTGCCGGGTGTTTGCGGCCTGCGCGGCGGCGGCGATCTACCGGAGGGACGTCTTCGAGGAGATTGGATACTTTGACGAGTCGCATTTTGCCTATCTGGAGGATGTTGATGTCGGCTACCGGGCGCGGATCTACGGATACGACAATGTTTACTGCCCTGCCGCAGAGCTTTACCACGTGGGAAGCGGAACCAGCGGTTCCAAGTACAATTCCTTTAAGGTAAAACTGGCGGCGAGAAACAATCTCTATTTGAATTATAAGAACATGCCGCTTCTTCAGCTGCTGTTTAATCTGCCGTTCCTTTTGATCGGGACCGGTATTAAATACCTGTTTTTCAAAAAAATGGGCTTTGCTGCCGATTACGCGGAAGGCTTTTCCGAGGGAATTAAGACCCTGGGAAAATGTAAAAAAGTGCCGTTCCGGGCAGAACATATCGGGAATTATCTGCAGATTGAGTGGGAACTTTTTACCGGCACACTTCTCTATGTGTGGGAATTTCTCAAGAGAAGATTAAAAAAACTTACGGCGATTTAAGAATTATTTAATGGCATCATGGTACATTATCATGTATAATATACGAGAAATTATCATGGACAAGTTAGGTTTTCGTCGTACGACAGGAAGGTTATGCTGCTATGATAAAGGACAATCAGAAAAAACTGAACGGATTTCATGTAGTGCTGGATGGGCTGGTTATTATCGCCTCCTATGCTCTGGCGTGGTTTATCCTGCTTATGGGAAACCGGTTATTCAGCCCTGAAAAGAAGCTGCTGGCACCGCAGTATTATTTTGCTGCGCTCATCATAATTGTACCGGGATATCTGCTGCTTTACGGTATATTCCACCTCTATGCGCCGAAACGGGTGCAGCAGAGGCGATATGAGTTTGCCAATATCTGTAAGGCCAATCTTATTGGGTTTCTGCTTGTTACCATGGTCTTGTTTCTTCTTAACAAGAATCCATACTTTTGGAACTTCTCGAAGAGAATGGTATTTTATTTCTTCGCGATTAACATCATACTGGAAACGCTGGAGCGGAATCTGATCCGTTACGTACTTCATTCTATGCGTTCCAAGGGTTATAATCAGAAGCATATTCTGCTCATTGGTTACAGCCGCGCCGCGGAAGGCTTTATCGACCGGGTGCAGCAGAATCAGGAGTGGGGCTATCAGGTCAAGGGCATCCTGGATGACCATAAGGAATGGGGAACCGAGTATAAGTCGATCCATGTGATCGGCACGGTGAGCGATTTGGATGAGATCCTGGCGCTTAATTCTCTCGATGAGATTGCCATCACGCTGAGCATTGACGAATATGCAAACCTGGAAAAAATCGTGGCTTCCTGTGAAAAATCAGGCGTCCATACCAAATTTATTCCCGATTATAATAATATCATACCGACCCGTCCCTATACGGAGGATTTACAGGGGCTGCCGGTTATCAACATCAGGCATGTGCCGCTGACCGATCCGGTCAACGCCATCATGAAGCGGATCGTTGATATCTTCGGCGCCATTGTTGCGCTTGTGCTGTTTTCACCGGTGATGCTGGTGACGGCTGTGCTTATCAAGCTGACTTCCCCGGGACCGCTGATCTACAGCCAGGAACGGGTGGGACTTCATAACAGACCATTTAAGATGTACAAGTTCCGGTCCATGGTGGTTCAGGCGCCTTCTGAGGAGAAGAGCAAATGGACGACGCCCCACGATTCGCGTGTGACACCGGTCGGCCGGTTTATCAGAAAGACCAGTATTGACGAGATGCCTCAGTTTTTTAACGTTCTGATGGGCGATATGAGCCTGGTGGGACCGAGACCTGAGCGTCCGCTGTTTGTAGAGAAGTTTAAAGAGGAGATACCGCGGTATATGATTAAGCATCAGGTCCGTCCGGGGATTACCGGCTGGGCGCAGGTCAACGGCTACCGTGGAGATACCTCCATCACGAAACGAATCGAGCACGATTTATATTACATCGAGAACTGGACCCTTGGATTTGATTTTAAGATTTTGTTTCTTACTGTGTTCAAAGGGTTTATCAATAAAAATGCGTACTGAGTAATGTCCGGTACAGCAGGCACCAGAGGATGAGGTTATTTACATGAGCAAGGAATACGATGATGAGTTAGACCGCGCTTCCGGCCCGAATGGGCGGAGCAGGGCCAGAAACAGTGAACACGGAACTTCGGAAGATGCTTACTATCTGGATGATGACTTAAGTACCGCAGGATATAGCGATGCGGACGGTGACACATATGGAAGACAGCAGACGGGAAGACCCATGGACCGCCCGTCTGAGAGTGCGCAGGGAAATGGCCGGCCTTCCGCAGGTACCGGCAGAGCATCGGGAAACGGCGGACCGCAGGGCGGGAACACCAGGATGCAGGGCAACAGCGGAATGCAGGGCGGCAGAACAGCAGGAAGTGCCGGTGCGCAGGGGGGAAGCTCAAGGGCCGCAGGAAACGGCGTAATGCAGGGAGGAAACTCCAGGGCCGCAGGAAATGGCGTAATGCAGGGAGGAAACTCCAGAGCCGCAGGAAATGGCGGAATGCAGGGAGGAAGCTCCAGAGCCGCAGGAAATAGCGTAATGCAGGGAGGAAACTCCAGGGCCACAGTAAATAGTGGAATGCAGGGAGGAAACTCCAGAGCCGCAGGAAATAGTGGAATGCAGGGAGGAAACTCCAGAGCCGCAGGAAATGGCGGAATGCAGGGAGGAAACTCCAGGGCCGCAGGCAATAGTGGAATGCAGGGAGGAAACTCCAGGGCCGCAGGAAATGGCGGAATGCAGGACGGAAACGTCAGGCAATCCGGAAATGGCGTACCCCAGGGCGGAACTGCCAGGAATGCAGGAAACGGTGCGCCGCAGGGCAGTTTAGGAAACGGATCGAGGAATGCAGGAAACGGACAGACCCAGGGCGGTATGAGACAGGCCGGAGCGGCGGGTAATGGAAATGGCAGGGCCCGACAGGAAGGCGGAAGACCGGACGGAGGAAATCCGGTTCAGGGCGGAATGTCGAGAACAACTGGAAGACCTTCCGGGAATGGACAGCCTCAGGGCGGCGCCGGGAGATCCTCAGGAACCTCCGGCTATGAGCCGAGGCGTCAGACTCTTCAGGGAGCCTCGCTTCAGATCGGTGACGGCGGAAGCGGTTCAGGCGGAATGGGAGGAAGGAAGCCTCAGGACGCAGCGAACCGGGCAGCAGCAAGCCGTTCGGCGGCACAGGCTGCGAAGAAGAAAAAAATCAGAAGAATCATTGTTATGGCAGTCGCGGAAGTGCTGACACTGATTTGCATTGGGTTTTATGGTTATGCGCTGCGATTAAACAGTTCCTTGATTCATTCCAACGATTTTGACAAGAGCAAGGTAAAGAATACAGAACTGCCTGTCGCTAAGACGGAACATATGCAGGGATATATGACAATTGCTGTGTTTGGTGTAGACAGCAGAGATGGAAACGTACATAAGGGAACGAATACCGACGTGATCATGCTCTGCAACATCAACCGCGATACGGGAGAGATTAAGCTGGTATCCGTTTTCCGTGATACGTATTTAAACACCAGCAGCGGCGGAACTTATAATAAAATCAATTCCGCCTATGCGAACGGCGGCGCCGAGCAGGCGCTGGCGGCACTGAACCGGAACCTGGATTTAAATATCGAGGACTATGTGACCTTTAACTGGAAATCTGTGGCAGATGGCATCAATATGCTGGGCGGTATCGATGGAATCGATATCAGTAAGGCAGAATTCCGCTACATCAATTCTTTTATTACAGAGACTGTACAAAAGACCGGCGTGCCGTCCACTCAGCTTAAGTCGGCGGGTGTCCAGCATCTGGATGGAATCCAGGCAGTTGCTTATGGCCGTCTCCGTCTGATGGATACGGACTATGCCAGAACAGAGCGTCAGCGTCTGGTTATTCAGAAGGCATTTGAAAAAGCAAAACAGGCCGATCTCGGCCTTTTGAACCGGATTCTTCTGATGGAAGTGGAACAGGTCGAGACATCGCTGTCATTCAGCGATTTAACCAGCCTGATTCTCGATATCGGCAAATACCATATCGGTGAAACCGGCGGCTTCCCATTTGCCCGGGATTCCATGATTATGGGTAAGAAGGGAGACTGTGTTATTCCTCAGACGCTGGAGTCGAATGTGACGGAACTCCACAAATTCCTGTATGGAGAAGAGGGATACCAGACGACTGATTTGGTGAAGAAGATCAGTGCGAAGATCTCGGCTGATTCCGGTATGTATAAAAAGGGAGTCAGTGTAGATCATGTTCCGACGGATCAGGGATACGTTCCAAAAGAGACGAAGGAGACGGATGAGACAAAGAAAACGACGAAGGAATCCGATGAGATTGACGAGCGGGAGTCCACATCAGAGGGCACATCGATCGAGGAGACGGATGAGAACGGAGATCCTGTAAAGCCGACAAAACCGGGAGAGACGACGGCGGATGGCACGAAGCCAACGAAACCGGGAGAGACCACAGCGGATGGTACGAAGCCGACGAAACCAGGGGAAACCACGGCAGACGGCACGAAACCGACCAGTTCGACGAAGCCGGGAGAAACCACGGCAGATGGCACGAAGCCAACCAGTCCGACGAAACCGGGAGAGACGACATCGGCGGTTAAACCTTCCTCACCGGGAGATGAGACCACGGAATCGTCGGATTCCAGCACGGGACCTGGCGTAAAGCCTACGACGGCGCCTCATGAGTCCACCAGCGCACCGGAGACGACATCTCCGGGACCGGGCGGTTCAGCAGGGCCGGGAGGCGGAGGAACCATACAGCCGGGCGGTTCAGGGAACGATGATGTAATCACGGTACCACCGCCAAACGCGGCATAAAGCATACTTAAGACATTCAAAAAGACATCTTTCAGGACTTTAAAAGCCCGGAAGATGTCTTTTTTTGCGATTTTCACATATTGAATATAATTTTATCACAAAATAGTCACATTTCATTGATAGACTTCAAATATCAAAAGAAAACAAAGGAAACAGGAAAGGGGATAGTTTTTATGTATAACGAAAATGAAAACAACGATCTGGGCCGTACGACTCCTGAAGAACATAAAGAAGAACCTATTACAACGAACTTTACAATGAGAGATCCGGACCCGGAAGAAGCAGCACGTGAAAACGGCTATGAGAGTAAAGAGACTCAGCCGGAGTACACAAGACAGGAGAGCCGATCCGTATATGGACAGCAGCCGTATACGGAAAACCAGAGTCAGGGAATGAATCAGAACCAGGGCGCGAATCAAAGCCAGGGGCTGAATCAAAGCCAGGGAATGAATCAGAGCCAGGGCGTGAATCAAAGCCAGGGGATGAATCAGAATCAGGGCATGAACCAGAGCCAGGGCGTGAACCAGAGTCAGGGAATGAACCAGGCTCAGAATCAGCAGACATACAGACCTGCGCAGCCGATGGGACAGAACCCATACCAGAGCGGCCAGAATGCATATCAGGGCAGCCAGAATGGACAGAACGCATATCAGGGCAGCCAGAGCGGGCAGAACGCATATCAGGGAAGCCAGAACGGTCAAAGCCAAAACGCATACCGTTCCTCCTATGGTTATCAGCAGACGTCACAGAATCAGCAGTCCTATGGCGGGCAGCAGGGAATTCCGCATTATCAGGAGCACCAGTATCAGAGAATGACGCAGGGACCCGTTCCGGAAGGACCGAAGCCGCCGAAGAAGAAATCAGGTTTTGCAAAGAGAGCGGCAGCGATTGTAGGCGCAGCTCTGGTATTCGGTGTGGTAGCCGGAAGTACCATGGTTGGAATCAACTGGGCGGCTGGCAGCTACAATCAGAGAAATCAGGTGGAGATCAGCCAGGCTGAGACACTACCGTCATCAGATGGTTCAGCGGCTGCATCTTCGGACAGCACATCAGGTCAGGTAAGTGGAATGGCTGCCAATATGGACGTATCTGCGATTGTTGATAAGGCAATGCCGTCAGTAGTTGCCATTACGAGCAAAGTAATCTATGAGAGCCAGACATTCTTCGGCCCGATGCAGAGAGAGGGCGTAGGAAGCGGTTCCGGTATTATTGTAGGAAAGAATGATGATGAACTTCTGATCGTTACAAATAATCACGTGGTGCAGGGCGCCGAAGAACTGAAGGTAACCTTCATTGATCAGACTCCTGTGGATGCCGCGATCAAAGGAACAGACGCAGACAGCGATTTAGCAGTGATTGCAGTGGCACTTAAGGATATTCCGTCCGATACACTGAGCCAGATCGCCATTGCCAGCCTCGGCAATTCAGATAATATCAAGGTAGGCCAGGGCGTTGTGGCAATCGGTAATGCACTCGGTTACGGTCAGTCCGTAACTGTCGGATATATCAGCGCACTCGACCGTACTGTACAGACAGAAGACGGCGTGAGCAGGGATCTTCTTCAGACAGATGCAGCCATCAATCCAGGCAACAGCGGCGGCGCACTTTTAAATATGCAGGGCGAAGTCATTGGCATCAACTCAGCCAAGTATTCTTCAACAGAAGTAGAAGGCATGGGATATGCAATTCCGATCTCCAAGGCTCAGAATATTATTGATACCCTGATGACAAAGAAGACCAGGACTCAGGTGGCAGATACAGAGCAGGGGTATTTAGGCGTTCAGATCAAGAACATTGATGCGGCAACCAGCCAGCAGCTTGGCATGCCACAGGGCGTTTTCATCTATAAGATCGTGGAAGGCGGCGCAGCTTCCAAGTCTGACCTCCGCGAAAAAGATATCATTACTAAATTTGATGGACAGAGCATCAAGACATACGATGATTTAACCAACATGCTGAAATACTATGAGGGTGGAACAACCGTTACCGTAACGGTACAGTCTCTGGAAAATGGTCAGTATGTGGAGAGAAATGTTGACATCACACTGGATAAGAAACCGGTAGAGAATTCCGTGAACTGATAAGGAAGAGACCGGCCGGTTCAGAGCAGTAACAGCGCGCAGGCGCGCGGAGAAGGCTGAGAGAGTCTTCTCCGCGCGTTTTTTGATTGGAAGGGAAAATTCGTCTTATGAAATAACCCCCTTCCGGGGGCTGCACACTGCGCGCTAAGGAGATATGGCCGCTGAAGCGACCGTGCTCCGGCGCGCGCGTCCGGTTTGTCAAACTTTTTGTCCAAGCACTTTACCATTTTACGGTAAAGAATGGAAGGAAGTTGTTAAAAAAGTCTAAAATGCGGCAGCGCTCTTGTAGGATGAAAGTAAATGATTTATAATGAACAGGTGCGCCGACAGTGAAATACGGCGGACAGAACGATAACGAATAATGATAACACATAGCGATGAAGCATAATGATAACACATAGCGATGAAGCATAACGCTAACTCATAGCGCTAACATATAACGACAACGCATAGCGATAACATATAGCAACAACGCATAGCGATAACATATAGCAACAACTCATAGCGATAACATATAGCAACAACTCATAGCGATAACATATAACAACAACGCATACCGACAACATATAACAATCACATATAACTTAACATATAAAAGGAGATTAAATTTTGGAAGATAAAGAATATCTGGAAGAGACAAAGGACAGAGACGAGGGCGGCAAGGCTGTTTCGGAAGATGTGGGAAAGACGTCTGTGAAAGACGATGATGAGTATGAGAAGATCTGTTACGTCTGCCGCAGACCGGAGAGTAAGACCGGTCCCATGGTTACCATGGGCGGGATGAATCTCTGCCATGACTGTATGCAGAAGGCATTTGACTCGGTGACACAGGGAGGATTTGACCTGTCGAAGATTCAGAATATGCCTTACATGAACTTAAACTTAAGTGAGTTTGGCAATCTGACTAATCAGGATGTGGAAATTCCGAAGAAGCAGAAGATCAAAAAACGGACTCCCGAGGCGAAGAAGCCGGAGTTTGATTTAAAGGATATACCGGCGCCCCATGTGATCAAACAGAGACTGGATGAGTACGTGATCGGACAGGAGCAGGCCAAGAAGGTAATTTCTGTTGCGGTTTACAACCATTATAAGCGTGTTTTCCTGGTGGATTCCGACAAGAGAGATGAGGAAGGAAACGTACAGATTGAAAAATCCAATATTCTGATGATCGGGCCGACAGGAAGCGGAAAGACGTATCTTGTAAAGACTCTGGCGAAGCTTCTGGACGTGCCGCTGGCGATCGCGGACGCCACCTCATTGACGGAGGCCGGCTACATAGGCGACGATATTGAGAGCGTGGTCTCCAAGCTTCTGGCCGCGGCCGATAACGATGTGGACCGGGCGCAGCGCGGTATCATCTTTATCGATGAGATTGATAAGATCGCGAAAAAGAAAAATACCAACAGCCGGGACGTGAGCGGCGAATCGGTTCAGCAGGAGCTCTTAAAGCTTCTCGAGGGCAGCAATGTGGAGGTGCCGGTCGGCTCCAACCAGAAGAACGCTCTCACACCCATGACCACCGTCAGTACGGATAATATCTTATTTATCTGCGGCGGAGCGTTTCCGGATCTGGAGGACATTATTAAGGAGCGTTTGACGAATAAGTCTTCTATCGGATTCGCAGCAGAGCTTAAGGATAAGTTTGATAAGGATCCTAATATTTTAGGCCGTGTGATGAACGAGGATTTGAGAAAATTCGGCATGATTCCGGAGTTCCTGGGCCGTTTGCCGATTACGGTTACCCTGCAGTCACTGACAAAGGAGCTGCTGGTGAGAATCTTAAAGGAACCGAGAAATGCGATAATAAAGCAGTATGAGAAGCTGCTGGAACTGGATGAAGTAAAGCTTGTATTTGAAGATGACGCACTGGAATGGATCGCAGAGCAGGCCATGAAAAAAGAAACCGGAGCCAGGGCCCTTCGTTCCATTATCGAGGATTTCATGCTGGATATCATGTATGAAATCCCGAAGGACCCCGAGATCGGTTCCGTCGTCATTACGAGAGCATACCTCGATAAAAACGGAGGTCCTCTCATCCGAATGAGAGGCTATCATTAATTTACTCTCTGATACGTAAAAAGGTCTGATAGAGATCCAGCGTACCGTATCCCCACTCTCGGTTGGGATAGGTATAGGCTGGATTTCTGTTTGCCCCACGGATTAGATAGGCGCGTACACTGGCATCGCTCATGGCGGGATTGTTGCCCCGGACGATGCCCCAGGTGAAGAGGTCGGCCACCGCCCCGGCCACATGGGCCGCAGCCACGGAGGAGCCGGTGCGCCGCGTCATGGGGAAGGTTTCACCGGCTCCTCCCGGCGACAGTCCGGGACCGTAGACGTTGACACCGGGAGCGGCCAGGTCCGGCTTAATTAAACCGCCCCGGGAATATCCCCTGCTGGAGTGGATGTAGATGCTGTTATTTATGTGGTTATAGGTGCTGACCGTGATGGGAACCGCAGCATTGGCCGGTTCCGTGATCGTGGTGTCAGGGTCGGAACGCAAAAAAAAGGTATCCTCGTCGATGAAACCCTGGATGGGGAGCCACATATGGAAGATTCCGGTGATAAATAAGGAATTGTAGACACGGACGTGCCAGATTCCTGCGGTCGGAGCGTCGAAGCGCATCAGGACAAACTGGCTGCCGGAACCGATCTCCGAGGTACGGTAGTTGATGGTAATAACCGTTTGCTCCAGGGTAAATGGAACCGTGATTTCCGCCCCCAGCCCGATGGGAAGCCGCGGGATTGCCTCACCTGTGGGGGAGACGAATCCTACGGTATAGAGTTCCGGTTCCGTTGCCCACAGCTCAAGGAAGAAGCCGCGTTCCCCGCTGGCTACCCGTATTTCCACGTCGTCGTATTCCTGGCCGCTCAGCAGACGTCCCATGTAATGATGGCGCAGCCCTGCTTCATTGCCGGCCGGGAGGACGGCGGAGACTCCTACAAGACGCCCGATGTTGCCTAAGACCAGGCCAAGAGGCGAAGTGCCGTCGTGGCTTCCGTAATTCGTGCCAAGTCCGATGTAGATGACGAGAGGAAGGCCCTGCCGAAGCGCCAGCAGCTCCAGGTATTTGATTCCCATCATGATATCATTTTCCTGATAGGCAATGGCGTCCTCAGGGAGTAAGTAAAAATCCCGGAGATATTGTTTGGCCGGTTTCAGCTTCACGACTCCGATGGAGCATTTGGGGGCGGCGCCTGTGAAGTCCTCGTTTGCAGTCGCTCCGCCTGCCGCGATACCCGCCATAAAGGTGCCGTGTCCGGAAGTATCGGTGGAAGGAACGATGGAGAGCGGGTCAGGAGAGAGCAGCGCCTCATCGATCTGAGGTTTTAAAAATTCCTGCCCGTAGGAGAAGCTCATGGCCGGTACGGCAGCGGGAATCCCAAAGGGAGCGTCCATGGTGCCTATGGGCGCGGGAAGCGTCTGGTCCCAGATACCGAGAATCCGGGAGCTGCCATCCGGGAGCCGGAACAGCGGATTGCGGTAGTCGATTCCTGTGTCGATGAAGCCGATCATGGTGCCTTCCCCACGCAGATTCAGCGTTGGCTGCTCAAAGGTCTGGATAATGCCGGAGGCTTCCATGCTGGTGGTATCGAGCAGGGTATAGAGCGTGGGAATGGCGGTATAAGTATATTTTTTTGTGGTGATAGGAAGGAGCGGTTCCAGCAGACTATATACAATGGCAAATTCCTGATCGACATAATCGATACAGCCCGCCTGCTGCTGCAGGATGATGTCTTCCGGAGAACTGTTGTTGTGGTGTATGATAAAGTCCCCGTACTCTTCCGAGGCGGGATTAAAATCACAGACTGGCATGAAAAAAACTCCCACATTCTTTTTAGTAATGTATGCAGGTTCGGGGGCGGGAATTACTGGACTATGGATAAAAAACATAGTAAAATGGAGATAATAAAGACGGAAGGAGTGTGCGTCATGGTATTTATTGGTATCATCGTGCTGCTGGCAGCAGTGGATCTCTGTATAAAGAAGGCGATTGAAGAGCAGGAGGAATCCTCCTTTCCAAAGGAACTGAACGGAACGGGAGGCAAAATTATGCTGCACAAGAACCACAATCCCGGGTTTTCCTTTGGATTTTTAAAAGAGAGACCGGAATATGTGAAGATGGTTCCTCTCGCCGTGGCTTCATTCATTGGCGGCGGCCTCGCGTGGATGCTGCCTAAGAAGGGAAACCTCGCGGATAAGATTGCCTTATCAGTGACGCTTGGCGGTGCTGTCAGCAACTTGTACGACCGCCTGGTGAGAGACTATGTGGTGGATTATTTCAGCATTCAGTGTGGCAGATTAAAACGGGTTGTATTCAACTTAGGTGATATGTTTATCTTCTTTGGAGCGGGAATGATGCTGGTTCTGGAGTTGATAAGAGCCTGGAAAGAACGCTAAATTAAGGGATAAAGCGGCCGCCTTATTGACACGGCCGCTTTTCTATTGTAGAATCAACAGTAAAATATAAAACAATAGGAGTTGATTTTTTTGGATTCAAGTGACTATATACAGTTGCTTATTTTGATTCTGTTAATTGGATTGTCTGCATTTTTCTCTTCCGCGGAGACTGCGCTTACCACGGTGAATAAGATTCGGATCAGAAACCTGGCGGAGGCGGGCGACAAGAGCGCCGTTACGCTGACGAAGGTTCTCGAGGACCAGGGTAAGATGCTGAGCGCGATTCTTGTCGGCAACAACGTTGTGAACCTGACGGCTTCCTCCATGTCCACGACACTGGCCATGAATATCTGGAGCAATAAGGCGGTTGGTATTGCAACCGGCGTTCTGACGCTGGTTATTCTGGTATTCGGTGAGATTTCCCCGAAGACGATTTCCACCCTGTATTCTGAGAAGATTTCATTAAAATATGCGAAGATCATCTATCTGTTCATGACAGTCATGACACCGGTGATTTATGCGGTCAACGTGCTGTCCTCCGGATTTCTGCGCCTTGTCCATGTGGACCCCAACCGGAAACAGGAGGCCATCACCGAGGATGAACTGCGTACCATCGTGGAAGTGAGCCACGAAGAGGGCGTGATCGAATCGGAAGAGAAGAAGATTATTAATAATGTGTTTGATTTCGGCGATTCCGTGGCAAAGGACATCATGGTTCCGAGAATTGATATGGCCATGGTGGAGGTCGGCGCCACCTACGATGAGCTGATCGATATTTTCCGTGAGGAAAAATATACGCGTATGCCCGTATACGAGGAGACGACGGACAACGTAATCGGTATCATCAACATGAAGGATGTACTCCTCATCGATCGGAATGAAGAATTTCACGTCCGCGACCTGCTCCGTGAGCCGCTCTATACATATGAGTATAAGAACACGGCGGAGCTGATGGTGGAGATGCGCCAGACCAGCAACAACATGATCATCGTCCTGGACGAGTATGGCGCTACGGCCGGTATGATCACGCTGGAGGACTTACTGGAAGAGATTGTCGGTGAGATCCGGGATGAGTACGACGAGGATGAAGAACAGGAACTGGTGGAAGTCGGCCCTGGAGAATATGTGGTGGAAGGCTCCATGAAGCTGGACGATTTAAACGATCAGCTGGATCTGGAACTGGAATCCGAGGACTATGATTCGATCGGCGGTCTGATTATCGGGCAGCTGGACCGCCTTCCGGAAGAAGGCGAGAGCGTCGTCTGTGACGGGATCCGCCTGGTTGTGGACAGGCTGGACAAGAACCGGATTGACCGGGTGCACATGTATCTTCCGAAGGAGCAGAACGTTGACGCGTAGGGAGGCGGCAGTATGAAGGTGATTTATCATATCGATGAGATGGACAGGTGGCCCCTGGTGCTTGGGAATGTCAAGAACATGACCGCTTACTATCATGAGCAGAAGGAGAGCTACACCATCGAAGTGCTGGCCAACTCGGCCGCGGTGAACGGGTATGCAGTGACGTCACCGGAGCATGAAGACGCCATGAAGGCCCTGGCAGGAGAAGGCGTGGTATTCGCCGCCTGCAGCAATGCCCTGAAGGGGAACGCCATGACGAAGGATGATATCTTTGATTTTATCACCGTGGTTCCGGCCGGCGTGGTGGAACTGGCGGCGAGGCAGGCCGAAGGGTATGCCTATATCAGGCCATAACAAAGAAAAAAAGAGAGTGCCGGAGACGCGGCCCGTGGAGCAGATTAAGCTCCATAAGCCGATGTCTCCGGCACTCTTTTTTTAGTAACACAGGAAAGTTTCGCTCATGCGCTGCCCCGTATCTCTCCAAAACGGGGATAATCAGCTGATCATCCCGCCGATGGTCCCGCTGGCCGCGCAGATGGCCATGGTGGTGAGAATCTGGTTCATCGTTCCGTTCAGCCCCTTGTTTAACAGGAAGGAGACGGCTAAAAGCACCAGGAAATAGACGAGTCCCAGCGTCAGCCCCCAGAAAAAGCGGCGCTGCCGTATGCTCTTTCCCATGATGAGTCCGCCGACTAAACAGGTGATGATGTAGACCGCGTTGACACCGATGCGGATCTGTCCCTCCTTTAAGCGGAATTTATAGAGGGCAAAGGCCAGAACAACCAGGAGAATTCCGGTCAGTATGTACGAGATGAGCAGGGTTTTTAATGTGGCCTGCAGCTTTGATTTTTCCATTTGTTTCTCCCCCAATCTTGTCTTCTGGTTCAGTATATTCTGGGGGAGAGGGGGTTATTCATAGAAAATGGAGTTACAATATTTTCAAAAAGCCATATTATTAAAAAATACACAGGTTTCCCGTTGTCAATATGGCGAAACGATAACGATATTAGAAATGATAAATTGAAAAAATAATAGTAAAAATATATGATGTACTTACAAAGAAGCACATGAAAAACATGAAAAAGTATAAAATGTGCACAAAGGAGGACTCGTTTTATGAGAAAGCAAGGAGTATTGAAAGCGGCGGCGGGAGTTATGTCAGTATGTTTACTGGCCGGTTCATTAGCTGGATGCGTTGTGAAGAAAGCAGAGGGGACTGTTTCCACAACAGCGGGCACGGCGGCAGAGGGAACGGTACAGACAGAGGCTAAGGCGTCTGACGATAAGGAGGCGCCCGTCAAATTAAAACTGTTCTTAACAAATAAGAATATTGTAGACGGCTCTTATGCCAAAAAGATGATTGAAGAAGCCACCAATACGGAACTGGAGATCATTCAGGTCCCGACAAAAGATCTTGACAACAAATTAAATATTTTACTGGCCTCGGGCGAACGTCCTGATATTATTCAGTGTGAGACAGAGACGATGGAGAGCCAGCTGCTTTCCTCCGGCATTCTTCTTCCATTAAATGAATACTGGGACAATTACCCTAATTTAAAGAACGCACGTGATGAAGCGACCTGGGATGTAATGAGATACAGTGATGGCAATATCTACTCCATAGGTATCAAGAATCCGAATCCATTATCGATCATTGCTTACAGAAAGGACTGGCTGGACAAGCTGGGGCTTGAAGTTCCGACAACACTGGATGAGTACTACGAAGTCGCATCTGCAGTTGCCAAACAGGACCCGGATGGAAACGGCGCGGCCGATACCTTTGCATTTGGCGGCTATCAGAATGTAGATACCTCCTGGTTTGACCACATTTTCGGTGCATATGGCGCCCTTCCGAACTACTGGATGGAAAAAGACGGCCATATTGTCAACGGTTCGATTCAGCCTGGAATGAAGGACGCTTTAATTTACCTTAACAGGATGTATAAAGATGGCCTGATCGATCCGGAATTCGTAACGGATGATCCTAAGAGATGGCAGCAGAAGGTTAAATCCGGTATCTTTGGTGCGGGCGTGACGAAGATCCACATCTTTGATCAGAATAACTGGTCTAATTACTATGAGCCATTTATTCAGGCGTATCCGGAAGGCGAGCATGTATATGGACCAGTCTTAACCGGAGGAAGCGACAATCCTGTAGGTATCCGTATGGCAAGTGAAAGAGGCTGGCTGAGAACCTTTGTTTCCAAAGATTCCAAACATATTGACGCCTGTTTAAGGCTGCTTGACTATTTAACTTCAGAAGAAGGAAACCGCTTTGCCCAGTATGGCGTTGAAGGCGAGCATTACAAATGGGAAGGCGATAAATTAGTAAGACTGATTGATGACAAAGAAACCAATGATCTTGATTTAAACAAGTTCTTTATTGGAAACACGGTATTATTTGATCATTCTTCACCGGAATTGTTTGATGCATTTGAGTTCTCACATACGATCTGCACTCCGAATCCGGTTGATGGCATCTTCATTGATGAATTAAATGACATCTATCCGAAATTAAAGGAAATAACGAATACCAGATATATTGAAATGATTGTTGGTGAAACAGAAATAGAGGGCGGATTTGAGAAATTCGTGGAAGAGTGGAATTCCCGCGGCGGTGATGAACTGACAAAAGTCCTTGATGAAGCATATCAGGCAAAAAAATAAGAAGAAATAAGGAGTAACTGACATGGCAAAGGCAATGAAAGAGCATAAAGTGCTTTATCTTCTTATGGTTCCCGGTTTACTGTATTTTGTATTATTCCGGTATCTGCCCATGTTCGGACTGGTAATTGCTTTTAAGGATTATAACATTTTTAAAGGTATCTGGGCCAGCGACTGGGTAGGACTTGCAAACTTTGAGGCACTGGTACATTCCTCTGATTTCTGGAATGTCATGAAGAATACCCTGGTAATCAGTTTAACCAAGATTCTGATCGGTTTCCCGATTCCGATTCTGCTGGCGATTCTCCTCAATGATATAAAAAGCATGAGATTTAAACGCGTGACTCAGACCTTTTTATACCTCCCCCACTTCCTGTCATGGGTCGTGATCGGCGGTATCATGCTGAACCTTTTCTCACCGGTCTTCGGACTGGCGGGAGAGGTGTTCCGCACACTGGGAATAGAGCCGGTCAATATTATGGCTAAAAAGGGGTCCATATTCTGGGTGGTTATCTTTTCTGATGTATGGAAGGAGGCTGGATGGAGCACCATTGTGTTCCTGGCCGCATTGACGCAGGTAGATGAGAGCCTTTACGAGGCAGCTAAAATGGATGGAGCCAATAAGTTTAAGCAGATGCTTCATATCACACTGCCATGTATTTCATCCATTGTAATCGTCATGCTGATCCTGCGTATCGGTAAAGTGATGAATGCCGGCTTTGAACAGATTCTGGTACTTCAGAATCCCATTACCATGGAAAGTATTGATATATTTGATACGTACGTTTATCGTGAAGGTCTGGGACGAGGCTCCTACAGCTTTGCAGCAGCAGTGGATACCTTCAAATCAGTAATTGCCCTGATTCTCGTTACAAGTGCGAATAAAATAAGCAAAATGTTCGGGGAGGAAGGAATTGTATAATGCAGAGACATAAAAAGATTTCCCCATTTACAATATTAAACTATCTGTTATTTGCAGTCATAGGGATCATCATGGTGTATCCATTCTGGTATGTGGTGATGTATTCCTTCAGTGATCCGGCCCAGAGCAGTTTAAGCAGCCTTTATCTCTGGCCCCAGGGATTTACCGTACAATCCTATATCTATGCGTTCTCCAAGAAGATACTGTTTACCGGATTCTTCAACTCGGTGTTTCTTACCCTTATGGGAACTGCGGTTAATATGGTATTGACGATCATGCTGGCCTACCCTCTGTCGCGGGATACGCTTCCGGGAAGAAAATATCTTTCTGCATTTATTGTATTTCCCATGCTTTTTAACGGGGGCATGATTCCTACCTATCTGGTTATCAAGGAATTTGGGCTTCTGGACAGTTTATGGTCCCTGATTGCCTCTCTGGCAGTCAATGTCTACAACTTACTTATATTAAGCAAATTTTTTAAGAGTATCCCCGAAAGCCTGATAGAAGCAGCCAGGATAGACGGATGCGGCGAGATAAGAACACTGGTGCGTATTATACTGCCGCTTTCCAAAGCGTCTCTGGCGACGATATCCTTGTTCTATGCGGTTCAGCACTGGAATGAATTCCTGCGGGCAACGATCTACATAAATACGGATTCTAAATGGCCGCTGCAGGTAGTCCTGAGAAATATCATCGACATGGTGGCCAATGATTTAAACAGCGGCGGCGAGGTCTACATGAACCCCGAGAACTTTAAGATGGCTACTATTGTCATTACAGTTGTACCGATTATCTGTGTTTACCCATTGTTACAGAAGCATTTTACCGCCGGAGTCATGATGGGATCGGTGAAAGGATAAGTATTATGAATGTCATAACGATTATGTCCGATGAACACTCCTGGTCGGCTATGGGATGTTCCGGTAGCCCTCTGGTGAAAACACCAAACCTGGACAGGCTGGCGGCCATGTCCGTAAATTTTAAAAATGCCTATACCACTTGCCCCTTATGTGCTCCGGCGCGGGCAAGCTGGTTTACCGGGCAGTATGTCAACCGGATCGGTACCTGGGACAACTCCACACCCTATGATGGGACTGTCAGGGGGATGTCCCAATTTTTAAATGAACAGAGAATCCCTACCTGCCATTTTGGAAAAACACATTTCCATAGTGAGGGGGAGTATGAATTTGCACAGCTGGAAATGCCGGGCTATTTAAGCACACCCGATCTGGGCTGCTATTACCGGGAAGAAAAGATCGGGCGGATCAATGCGGAGAAGCGGTTTGAAAAGATCGGCATCAAAGAGGAACCGGATCACGATGATGAGGTAACGGGTCTGGCTGTCGCGTGGCTGAAGAAAAATGGAACTAAGACAGAGCCGTGGAATCTGAATATCGGTTATCTGGATCCCCACTTTCCATTCTATGTAAAACAGGAAAATTGGGATTACTACGAGAAGCTGGTGACAGATCTTCCCGCCGGTGTGCTGGAGCCTTACACGTCTCTGAATGAGCCGCTGAGCTGTCTGAGGGCTTATTTTAAAGGCGAGACAGCCACGCCTGAGATGATCAGAAGGGTATTGATCGGATATTACGCGGCAGTTGCCGCGCTGGACGAGAGAATCGGGATTCTTTTGGATACCCTTGAAGAGCTGGATCTGCTGAAGAATACAGCGGTTATCTATACCAGTGACCACGGCGAGCAGATGGGGTATCATGGCCTTTGGTGGAAATGCTGTATGTTTGAACAATCCGTTCATATACCGATGATGATTTACCATCCGCTGATTACTCCGAAAGAAGTGAAATCTCCGGTAACGCTGGTGGATTTATATCCCACGGTTTGTGAGATGATGGGAATTCCGAAGCCGGAGCATATCGATGGAGAAAGCCTGTACCGCCTTATGAAGGAGGGCAGGGATGGAGAGAAAAAGGATTTTGCGTTCAGCGAATACCATGCGCACGGAATGCCCTGCGGTATGTTTATGATCCGCTGGGATAACTATAAGTATGTGCATTACACCGGATACAGCCCTCAGTTGTTTGATCTGGAGGCGGATCCGGAAGAAAACTGCGACCTTGCGGCACGGTCTGATTCAGACAGCGGGATCAGGCTGCTGCTGAAAGAAGGGGAGAGACGCTTATTATCGGTATGCGATCCGAAGGAAGCAGATGCAAGGGCAAAGGCATTTCAGAAGAGAATGAAGGCAGCATTGGGAGTCGGGGCAGGCTATACGCTGGAACGGGGAACCTGGGTTCCGCATCCGGAGCATGTAAAGGAGGTTCCGGCCTATTGCCGCCAGACAGGAAGGAACGGAGGTAATTATGGTAAGTAAGCCCAATATACTGCTTTTTATGACAGATCATCAGAGGGCAGATGTGATTGGAATGAGACAGTGCGGGAGAGAAGTAACGCCGAATCTTAACAGGCTCGCCCGCATGGGATTTCAGTTTGACCGGGCATATGATACGTGCCCTCTCTGCGTACCGGCCAGAACCGCTCTGGCCACCGGACTCTATCCCACGAAGAATGCGGTGGTATATAACGACTGGAAGGGAATAACCGCAGGGGAATATGAGCCTGTTCATGCGGCGCTGAAAAAAGCAGGGTACCGGGTAGGCCATGCAGGGGTCGATCATATCAGGATACAGCCGCCTATGAGACAGCAGGGGCTGGACTTCTTTGTGAACCAGGAGGATTATGAAGAATGGGCTGCAGGCAGGGGCTTAAAAACCGCCAGGAATCAGGACGAGCTGATCGAAGTATTGGAAGAGATAGACGGTAAATACGTGAGTAAGCGTTACAGCGGCCATAAAGTAAGCCTCTGGGATAAGCCGGCAGAGCAGTTCAAGGATTTTTACTTTCTGGAAAAGTCCCTGGAGTTTCTCAGGGGAACAGGTGAAGAACCATTTGCGCTGTTCACCTATTTATGGGCGCCCCATCCGCCGTTCAGAATTCCGGAACCTTACGCTGGCATGTATAAACCGGAAGACATAATTCTTCCTGATAATATTGGAATACCGGCGGAGCAGGAACCGGCGCTTCGAAGAAAAGGGGTTCCTGCACAGCTGGCAAGAGACATTACCGGGGATCAGTGGAGGCGGGTATGGGCCGCCCATTTAGGACTTACCACTATGGCTGATGAGATATTCGGCAGAGTGATAAAAGAGCTGGAATCCATGGGGAAGCTGGATAACACCTGTATTATTTTCACCTCTGATCACGGAGATCATTTAGGTCAGCACAGCATGTACCAGAAGATGGAGATGTATGAGGAGGCCGTAAGGGTTCCTCTTATTGTTAAGATGCCGGGCATAAAGCCGGGGCGGTCTGACGGAGTCGTCACACATCTGGACATAAAGCCAACGATCTGTGAAGCCGCAGGAATAGAAAACGGAGGCGGCGACGGAGTATCGCTGCTTCCTGTCTTAGAGGGGGCCGGGCCGGACAGGCAGCGGATTGTATATTCCCAGTATTCAGGGAATCCGGGGTACGGAACTGTAAGGCGGGCCGCCATATCGGAGCGGTATAAATACGTATTTGACAGCAGCTATGAAAAGGAACTGTACGATCTGGAGGCTGATCCTCATGAGATGAAGAATGTGGCGGGAGATGAGGCGTATCAGGAGATTATTAAGAATATGCATCAGGCGTGCAGAAGGTTTCATGAAGAACACGGGGACTATTTTAAATGGGAGCAGGAGACGTAAAGGATGAGCTGGACCGAGGAAGCGCTTGAAAAGTCGCTGTTAAAGATAGAAAGAAATATGGAGGGAATTGGAGAACATTTTCCTCATGTAGAATACGACGGTATTTATAATGACCAGGGCGCCTCATTCTGGACTTCCGGTTTCTGGCCCGGGATGCTGTGGCTCCTGTATCAGGAGAAAAAAGATGAGAATGCCTTCCGGCTTGCGAGACGATTGGAGAGAAGGCTCGATGAGGTACTGGATGGCTTCGTATCCCTCCATCATGACGTTGGCTTTATGTGGCTGCCCTCAGCGGTGATTGACTATAAGATGACGGGCAGCGAGGAGGCCAGAATCAGGGGACTGAAAGCCGCCAGTCATCTGGCGGGACGTTTTAACCTGGCAGGGCAGTTTATCCGGGCCTGGACCGATGAAGTGAATCCGGGCTCCAGAGGGTGGGCCATCATCGACTGTATGATGAACATTCCGCTTCTGTTCTGGGCCTCCAGAGAGAGTAAGGACCCGCGATTTTACCATATTGCGAAAGCACATGCGGATACGGTACTGCGCTGCTTTATCAGGCCTGACAATACGTCTGCCCATATCGTCAGTTTTGATCCGTACACGGGAGAAAAGATTGAGAATCTGGGCGGCCAGGGGAAGGATGGAGATTCTGCCTGGTCCAGAGGCCAGGCCTGGACGATCTATGGGATGGCGCTTGCATACCGGGAGACTGGGAAGGCGGAGTATCTGACGGCTGCAAAGAATTCGGCAGATTATTTTCTTTCTCATCTGCCGGCAGATCAGGTCCCGTATTGGGATTTCAGATCAGAAGCCAAAGACAGATCTGTGCTGGATTCCTCCGCCTCCGCCTGTGCTGCCAGCGGTCTGCTGGAGATATGCAGCCTGATGGAGGACTGTGTGGAGAGAGAATTCTATTATGAAAAGGCATTGATTATCCTAAAGAGCCTTTATGAGAACTACGCTGACTTTTCAGAAAAGACTCAGGGGCTGATTCAAAAGGGAACTGTTAATTATGCAAAGAATAAGCATGTGAATGTACCGATCATCTATGGTGATTATTTCTTTGTGGAAGCTCTTATCAAATTAAAACATCCAACAAATATTTTCTAATACAGGGAGTCGGATATGAATACTTATTTTGGAGATTTACATAATCACTGCGGGATTACCTATGGTTTCGGAAGCCTTGAAAATGCGATTAAATGCGCGAAGAGTCAGTTGGATTTCTGTGCATTTACAGGTCATGCCATGTGGCCGGATATGTACGAAAAGGCTCCGGAAACCGAGTTTGTAGTAAACTTTCATCTGGAGGGCTTTCAAAAGCTTAAAGATCATTGGGAAGAGATCAGAAAAGAGGTGGCGGAGGCCAACAGTGCTGATTTTGTCACTTTTCAGGGGTATGAGATTCATTCGAGAGAATACGGGGATCACCACCTCTTATCCATAGACGATGAGCTCCCGCTTATTTACAGGGATTCGCCGGAAGAACTGGTCGATGACTGCGGCAAAGATGCGATAGCCATTCCTCACCATATCGGTTATACCCCGGATTACAGGGGAATCGACTGGAGGAAATTTAACAGCCGCATCTCTCCAGTTGTAGAAGTATACTCCAAGCACGGATGTTCTATGAGTGAGGACGCAGATTACCCGTACTACCATAACATGGGGCCAAGGGATACCAGAAATATGGCAGATGAAGGACTGCGCCAGGGACATAAATTCGGCTTTGTGGCATCTACAGACCATCATGCCGGATTCCCCGGATCATATGGAGACGGAATTGCGGCAGTACTTGCAGAAGAGAAAACCAGAGAGAGTATATGGGAAGCGATTAAGTCAAGAAGAACTTACGCACTGACGGGGGACCGGATTCTGTGTGATTTTAAGGTGAATGATTCGTATATGGGCAGTGAAATCACGGCAAATCAGAGGAAAATTGCCGCACACGTTGAGACAGAAGGTGTCCTGGACAAGATCATATTATATAAGAATCTAAAACCGTACCATATCATAAACGGCGAGATGTTCCAGGATGTGAATAAAGAAGGCTGCTATAAAATTCGTGTGGAAATGGGATGGGGCAATGGGGCGTTGTACCGCTGGAACGGAATGTGCAGGACAGAGGGAGGAACCATTGTGGACTGCCGTACGTATTTCCGGGGGAGAAGCGTACTTGCACCTTCGAAGGATGAGACGTATGATGCGGATAATATTAATCATATCGAGACCTGCTCTGAACGGAAGAGTGAGAATGAGTTTGTCTGGAGATGCGATACCGTTGGTAATAAATCAACCCTTCATCCGGCTACCTCGTCAGTAGTTCTCAAGGTACAGGGAGATTTAGATACTAAGGTTACCTTCGAAATAAATCATAAAACCTATACAGCTACGGTGGGGGAACTGTTGAAATATGGGTATACCAGCCATATGGAATACTATCATTCACAGGCTTTTAAGATCTTTAAGGCAGTTCCGGAATCACAGTATATATTTGATTTTGAACTGGAGGACAGCACACCGGAAAAAGACTGTGATATATACCATATCGAAGTATCACAGAAAAATCGCCAGTGGGCCTATCTGTCGCCGATTTATGTCAATAGGGAAAAATGAGGTGAGAAATGGGGTTATGCGGGGATTTGTTAAGAGTATGGTGTGACAAATTGCTGGAGCTTCGGGTTACGTCTGTGAGTGATCCTGCACTGCGGGGAGGAATCCTTTGTCCTGCCTGTGCGGGAATTCACGGCAGATGCTTCGATGCAATTTATCCATTTCTGTATCTGGCCGATGCGGATGGTGACAGCCGTTATCTGGAAGCGGCCAAAATGCTTTTTGACTGGGCAGAGAATACGGTATCCAGGGAAGATGGTTCTTATGTCAATGACACGAATTCTGACTGGAAGGGAACTACGGTATTCAGTGTGATACAGCTGACCGAAGCGCTTACTTTTCACGGGCATCTGCTGGACTCTGTTACTTACGAAAGGTGGAAGCAGAGAATCGCCAGAGCTGCAGATTTTCTCTGCACTTTTAAAGAATTTGAAGTGTGCAATATTAACTACTGCATTACCAACAGCCTTGCCTTGCTGTTATGCAGTGATCTGCTGGGAGAGGCGCGCTATGCCTCCAGGGGCAGTGAACTGCTTCGGAGGGCGGTCGGAAATATTTCGGACAGCGGGATTCTTTTTGGGGAAGGGCGCCCTGTCAGCGGTTACAGCAGACGCGGATGCCGCCCGGTTGATATTGGTTATAATTTGGAGGAATCGCTTCCTGCTCTGATTCAGTATGCTTATGCCTCCGGAGAGGAAGAATGGAAGGAAATCGGGAAGAGGGCCTTAAAACGTCAGCTTTTGTTTCTGTTGGATGACGGAGGAATTGACAACAGCTTTGGAACAAGAAATTATAAATGGACCTATTGGGGGAGCCGTACTTCGGATGGATGTGCCCTGGGATATCTTCTCGCAGCAGACGGGGAACCTGATTTTGCAGCAGGCGCCTATAAGAATCTCAAGCTTTTGGAGGCGTGTACTCATGACGGCTGTTTATATGGCGGACTTTATACGCATGAGATGGGAGAATATGCCTGCATCCACCATACCTTCAGCCATGCGAAAGTGCTGGCTGGTATTCTGGACCGGGGACTTGAAGAATTGCTGGAGAAGCAGGAGCAGCTTAATAAGGAGGAGGCAAAGCAGTACCGCCTGCCCCGGATGCGGCTTGAAAAAACGGTTTATATTGAGGAAACGGATACGTATCTGATACCGGGAGGGGAATATACTGCTACGGTTACGGGATATGACTGGGAGTACGTGAATTTAAAAGGCGGACACGCAGAAGGCGGAACATTAACACTGCTGTGGCATGAGAGGGCGGGCCTGGTGATCTGCGGAGGGATGAGTCAGTATACCATGAGAGAAGCCAATAATATGCAGCTTCCGCGGTTTGGCCGCCATGAGTGTGTGACGCCGAGACTGGAGTGTACGGCTTTGGATGGTAAGACGGTATACAGCAGTTTATATGACGGCAGATGTGAAATGATCTTTTCAGAGACTGGGGCTGGAACGGTCATTACGGTTAAGGGAAGGCTGACGGATATCAATCACCATATTCTGGAGGACGGGGGCGCATATGATGCGGAGTACAGCTTTGAAGCCGGGGGTGTCAGGGTGCGGATAAATGTGAATCAGAATGCCAGATTTATTCTTCCGCTGGTATCCGAAAGTACGGAAAAGGCGGTATGGGATGAGCGCGGCATGACAATCGAGAAGCGGGCTTCCAGGGTGCACGTAAATGTTGAGAACGGAGTGTTTCGTCTTCCCTATAAATCCCAGCGGATTTATAATCTGGTTCCGGGGGTGGAAGCCATAAAGGCGGAGATAGTGCCTGAACAGGGGATAATTGCTTTTTGTATTTCGTTCTGATATAGTTATGCGTATTGGGGGAAAGTTAATGAATAAAAAAAGATTATCATCCAAAAGTATAAATTTCTATAAGCTTTATCTGGTTAATATATTTATTACCGTTGTTTTTATCTGTCTGATTTCATTTATCTGCAGTACGTACAGTTCCAGAATGATCTTGAAGAATATGACAGCGTTTAATGAGGAAATGGTTGCTGAAAAGAGTGCGGCTCTGGACGAGCGCATCAACCAGCTGGAGGAAACGGTAAATGTAATTATTGGAGAAGAGAACGTATTCAAATTTCTGATGACGAATGAATCTTATTACGAAAAGCCGACTATGATGCTTAAAATGATAAGGCATTTTCAAAATATCTGTTCCAACAACAGCCTGATTGAAGGAATCAGGCTGGTCGATGTAAAAAGGGGAATCGTAATCAATGAAAAGACCAAGGTATCGATAGAGGAGTACGGATTCTTTGACCGGTATCACAATCAGAATTCCTTCGTGGTAACGAGAGGGGAAGAAGGAAAAACGCTTGAATTTGTCAAGACCTTTGAACCGGTACGCGGAGAGAAGGACGTATATATTATCCTGACCTTAAAGGAAGACGCCTTTACCGCGAATTTGCTGATCGGCAATGAGACGGAGATGGTGAAAAGTTATCTGCTGACTGATGACGGCGATATTTTATCTGTAGACGGAGGAGACGAGATCGGCCCGCTTATCAGTGAGAATCTAAAAAAGCAGATGGAAGGCAGTGAGAAGCTTGAGATTGGCGGTCAGAAGCTGATGCTGTATAAGCACAAATCCTCGATATCCGATATATCGCTGGCCGCAGTACAGGATTACACCTATCTGTCCCAGGAAGCGGGCCATGTGACACGGGCGATTATTATAGTCAGTATATTGATGATTGCCATAGCCAGCGTTATTATCTATCTCTGTTCCCTGTATGTCTATAAACCGCTGAAACGGCTGGGGCATAAGCTTCAGGGGCTGGCAGTGAAGAGTCAGGCGATGCCGGTGACCAATGAATACAGCCTCATTGAGGATGTGGTAAATGAACTCCAGAACGATAAGGCGTATGCCTTTCCTTCTGTTGTACGGGATTCCATCAGGAAACTGGTGATGGAATATTTTGATGAAGAGCGTTTTGAATATCTGAGGCGGCTGACGAATCAGGCTATGGACTTTGAGATGAATGCCCTGGTAGTTACAGAGTGCGGCAGCGGAAAAGAATCTTCCGGAATTATTGCAGAGTTTAACAGGCTGATACAGGACGAGTCTGAAATAGACGGTTTTATTGCAGGTCTTACATCCACACGATCTGTGGGCATCTTCAATACTAATTTAAGCTATGAGAAATTTCTGGATAAGATCAGCGGGGTAAAAGAACGCCTGGAAACTGAGAAAGGATTAAAATTTACCTGCTGTGTAAGCCGTGGATTTAAAAACAGAGAAAATATGAATCTGGTATATACGGAGACACTGGGGACGTTGGAACGTACATTTTTTACTGGTAAGAATGCCTTTATTCATGAGGACGCTCCAATAACAGAATATAAGAATGAGTATTACAGCAAAGAAGCGGAAAGCCGGCTTACCCGTTATGTTACGGAGGGAAAGCGGGAGGAAGCGCTGGAGACGCTTCATGCGCTTACAAAGGATTTAAGCAACAAGGCCAGGGATATCCAGTATACCCGATTCGTATATTTTCAAATTTGCAATAACCTGGTACGGAATGTCCTCGATATGGGCGGCAGACTGCCGAAGGGGGTGAGTGAAAAAGATATATTTAAAGCGGTATTCGGAGTGGACAGCATACAGGATCTTGTAAGAATGTCGGAGGAGATTGTAGAGGTCTGTGCGGCTAATTTCAACCGGCAGGAGAAGACATACTCTTCTAATGTGGAAAAGGCGGTTTCCTTTATTGCGGAGAATTATATGAGAGATTTATCTCTGGATGATGTAGCGAAGGCAGTTTTCCTGTCTTCCGGTTATCTGAGTATAATCTTTAAGGATGAGACGGGATATACGGTGCTTGAGTACATTACTTACGTCAGAATGCAGAAAGCGAAAGGACTGCTTCTTCAGACACCGGCACTGAAAGTTAAGGATATCGCAGAACAGCTGGGATACAACAATGTACAGAGCTTTCTGCGGTACTTTAAAAAGTATTATGGAGAGACCCCGATGGCGTTTCGGAAGAAAGAAGAATAGGTTTATAGAGCTGATTATTATTGGTCAGCCTGCGAAGGCGATATTCCGAAATACCGTTTAAAGCATTTGGAAAAGTAAAAGGCGTCCTGGTAACCCGTTTTTTCGGCTGCCGGTTCTTCCTTAACTGGTCCTTTTGTGTGGATACATTCTGCATTTCCGGCGAACGATCGGAAGAAAGTATGGCATTTGCCCCGATTTTTGCTTATAATGAAGTTAATTTACCAGGGGGATTTTACATGAACGATAAATTGACTTATGAGCTGAGTGATAAAGAGTACAAAGAGTTTATCCATTGGTTTCACGGAACGTATGTGAAAATGCGAAAAGCAAGGCCGGGAAGAAATGATTTTTCCTGCCTGAAGGAACCGGTGGAGATGACCGTGAAGGAAGAGATAATCCATGCCAGGAGCGGGGCGTGTGAAGCATATATTCTGTACGGCGCTATAGAGCGGCTTTACGAGCTGGAAACGCTTTTCGTATTTTACGATATGATGCGCTTTTGGGCGGTGCCGAAGCGCCTGCTGGGAAGAGTAGAAGAGGCAAACGCGTGGCGGGTGGATTTTGAACGCCGGATTAAGGAAATGGGGAAGATGCGGATCTCCTTTCAGGAGGCGGCCGATATCTGCGCGGACAGCAGATTTGTACCCTGCCGGTATATCAGGCAGATTGAGGAAGTGAAGGCAGAGTATGGCCTTTTGCGTATCAGCAGAAGGGAAATGGAACACTTAAGGAAGCTGGGCACATTTCCGTACCGCATGATCGGGGAGCAGATGGTGGCAGCAGGACGGAGAGGTCTGATAGAAATCACGGAACGCGCGGCTGTGATTCATCCTTATGAGAATATCACCGGTGTATTTTACACAAAGCAGACGCTGTATCTTGCGGAAAAAGAGGGGGACGGCCTGCTGCTGCCTCTTGCCGCGCTGGGAGGAATGGAGGGGGCCGAAGCGCTGATGCGCGTCTGTGACGCCCGATGCCGATTCAACAATCCCGCGTTTCGCCTGAAAAAGAAGTCTGTGCCGCTTACGGTGAGATGGAATATGCCGGGGAAGGCCGCTGCGGCGATATGCTGTGTGGCGGCGGTGGCAGCAGGCGTCATGACTCTGGGGGCGCTTTATGATGTTAATGGGAGCGGAGGAATAAAGACGTCAGTTTTTGGAGTACCGATGACAGGCTCCGGAGAGAGGACGGCTGCTTCCGGAGAAGTAAGCGGCAGTGAACTGCTCGTGGTTATCCCGGATGACGCGGTATTTGATGCAGTTACGGAGGAGGGCACCTTTGTATCTTCGTCAATGTTCTACCGGATCACTCTTCCCGGGGACGGCTGGGAGATCAGTCAGGATCAGTATAATTCTTTCGATGCCCTGAGTTCGGACTGGGGACAGGTCAGTGTGACAGGCGGGCTGTCCAGTGCATATGAGGGGTATGACGTAACGGAGATGCTGCCGAAATCAAAGGCGGAATATATCGCCAAGACTTACGGGGGCGCCGCGGCCATCGCTTCGGAGGTGGAGGTGATCGATTATAACCTGGAAAAATCCGGGGATTGGACGATCGTGAGCCGTGAAATACGGAGTAAAGGCGGGGACGGTGTCCGGCACGTGATCGGACTCGATGTCTACGGACCGAAACGGTATTATTCCCTGAGCATTACGCCGGAACGTGAAGATGATGTGAGCCTGCAGACGGCAAGAGCAGTACGGGATTCCTTTCGGGCCGCCGATACATCGGTGGGAATCTGCAGAACCATGGAAGAGAAGATATTTCACGGATACTACGGCGATAATGTCTATATGACCAGCTGTCTCGTGCTGATGGATCATGCCATGAGTGATGAGGAGATCGCAGAGAAGCTCAGGGAAGTGAAGAAGATCCGTAATGGCGCCTATCCTGTGTCAGGGGACGCCCTGGCGGTCAGAACGCCGGAAAGCAAGTGGCTGGGGATCGATTGTCCGTCACTCCAGCAGAACTGTACCAGGGAGGCGGCGAAGGCGGTGGCGCGCATCTTTCAGTCGGAGGTGATTCTTTACGATGAGTTTGACGGAGACTTACTGATGGTGGCCTACTCTGACGCGGATCAGAAACATGCGTATGAGAGGGCCGCAGCCAACGGACCGTGGATTCTTGAGTCGGAATTTCAGATCTACGGCAAGGAACAGAACTTCCCGGAGGATCTGCTGAAATATATGGATATCTCCAAAGAGGAGGCGGAGGCGATCTGGAAGGACAGCAGCTACGTGTTCCAGATGGAAAAATGGGTGGAACTCGTGGGGCATATGACGAAAATGCCCGTGCCGGAGGAATTTGTCGGGTTTCATGGAGCCGAGGCACTGGACGAGGCGTTTCGTGTGGTTAAAGAGTGATGGTGGAGTGCGGCAAAATTTGCATCATATGGTAAATAAAAATTACGGAATACCGGTTTTATCGGGATTGAGTGAGATCCTGGTAAAGCCGGTTTTCTGTTTTACCATGGCAAGATGCACAAAAAAATAGCCGCAGAATTGTGCATAAGGGAAAACATGCATGATTTCCGAAGAAAATATTGATAAATTATTGACATTCTCTAAAAGTGAATGTATTCTAAAACTGAACATATTCATAAAAAGAATATGTTCAGTTTTAAGACGAAAATAAAGAGCTCCTCCAGGGGAACTCTTCTCTGCCGCCTTTCATCTGCCTTCTTTCATGCCCTGTTTGTCTTCCTGAATCCAGGCATTCATAAGAAGCAGAATATCGCGTTTCACCGTGTCATCGTCAAAGAAATATCCTACTTTCTTTCTCGTAACCTCAGAGTGGGAGTACTGGATCGAATCCAGGACGCTGGCGTGGGACAGGAGGATGACCTCTTCTGTATGAGGGCAGAAGATACGAAGAACGGAGGCGATCTCTTTTAAGTAAAGCTGGGAGATATCACGGACCCCCTCATAGTTTTTGCCGACGGTGACCAGGTCTTCCTGCGCGGCTTTCGCCAGGCTGACGGTTTTTTCGTCCCGGTCGAAGGCGTTGGAGTTATCGATCAGATAGTCGGCCAGCTCCTCCGGTGTGCGTATGGCTTTCATCTCATCAATAGAGTGAGAGATAAATGCGATGGCGTGTTCATTCCAGATATCAGCCAGAACATCGCGCTTTGTTTTGTAGTGGTTATAGAAGGAGCCGATGGAATAACCGGATTCTGTAACGATGTCCTGAACGCTTGTATTCTTATATCCATTTTCCAGGAAAAGCCGGAGAGCGGCGGCTTTTATCTCCTGATGGGTCATTTCAGATTTTTCTTTCTGGCGAAGGCTCATGTGATTACCCGCTTTCTGTATAATTTCATGTTCAGTATTTTATTATAACAGGATTACCTCTCTTTGTGAAGAGAGGGGTATGACATAATACACTTAAGGAGGGTTTTATATGAATCACTATCCACACATTTTTGCACCTGGTAAGATCGGTTCTGTAGAGGTGCGCAACCGCACCGTCATGTCCGCGATGGGGACCAACATGTCGGATCATGGCTTTGTCAATGACGCCATCATCAATCACTACGTGGAGCGGGCGAAGGGCGGAGTCGGATTAATCATCATCGAGGTAACCTGTGTAGACACGCCTCTGGGGTTAAACACCGTGAACATGCTGGTGGCGGATGACGACAAATACATACCTGGACTAGCAAAGCTTGCGGCGGCCATCCACGCACAGGGGGCAAAATGTTTTCTGCAGATCAGCCACACGGGACGAGGCGCACGCAGGAAAAATATCGGGGCGCAGCCGGTAGGCCCTTCCGCCGTGGCAATGCCATTTTCCTATATGATGGGATTCGGCAACGAGGAGCCGCGGGCACTTACCATCGAAGAGATCCGCACGATTGAGGACAAATACGCGGCCGCGGCTGTCAGGGCGCAGAAGGCGGGCTTCGACGGAGTGGAACTTCACGCCTGCGGATATTACATGGGCCAGCAGTTTCTGTCCTCTACCGCCAATATAAGAACCGACGAGTACGGCGGAAACCCGGAGAACAGAAGCCGGTTCTATACGAATATCATCGGGAAAATCAGGGAAGCCTGCGGTACGGATTTTGGCCTCGTTGTAAAGCAGGCGGTGATGGAGGCCGGAGAACAGGGTGGAATCACCATGGAAGAGGGGATGTTCTACGCCAATAAGTTCCTGACTGCGGGAGCCGACGGCATCGAGGTCATGGGCGGCTCCTGGAAGCCGGTGCCTGATATCGACGATATCCCCAGCACGGCGGACAAGCCGGGACGTATGCTGGGTCTTTCCGCAGTTGTGAGAAAGGCGGTTCTCTCCATGCCGGGAGAAAAGAAAAATCCTGTGTTTATCGGAGGAGGCCGCACGTATCTGCCGTCACTGGCCGAGGAGGCCCTGGCGGAAGGAAAATGTGACTTTATATTTATGGGCCACGGTCTTTTAGCAGAGCCGCACCTTGTGGAATACATGGAGCAGGACCGCTGCGAGGAGGTGCGCCCCTGTATCGGATGCAATCTGTGCGCCGATGACCAGCTTTCCTATAACCGCCATATCCGCTGCTCCTGCAACGCGGTGCTTGGAAACGGGGAAAACGACTATACGATGGAACCGGCGGCAGTGATAAAGAAGGTGCTCGTGGTCGGCGGAGGAATCGCGGGAATGGAAGCTGCGAGAACAGCTGCGAGGAGAGGCCACAAAGTAACGCTGGTGGAGCAGAATGACCATCTTGGCGGCCAGCTGGATTACGCGGTGGCACCGCCGTATAAGGATAACTTAAAACAGCTGTATCCCTATTATGAGAAGCAGCTGGAGCTTAACGGCGTGGAAGTTCTGCTGAATACAACGGCGGACGAAGCGTATGTGGCATCTCGGAAGCCGGATGCGGTGATCTGGGCCTGTGGCGTCCGTCCGGCGGTGCTTCCGATCCCGGGATTTGAGAAACCCATAGTTTCCAGTGCGAAAGAGGTTCTTCTGGGTAAAACGGTTGGCAGCCATATCGTAATCATCGGCGGCGGAGTCGTGGGATGCGAGACAGCCGAGCTTCTGCTTCAGCAGGGGAAGACGGTGACGATCGTGGAGATGCTCGATACGCTTGCGGGCAAGATGGCCGCGACCACACGGTCCATACTGATGGGCCATTTGAAGGGACACGAACTGAAAACCTATATGGAGTGCGCCTGCCGTGAGATTACCGATAACGGAGTCGTAATCGAAGAGAAGGACGGAAAGAAAACGGAAATCGTGTGCGACGATGTGCTGATCAGCATTGGTGATAAGCCCAATAATGAGCTTTGCGAGCGCTTAAAGAGCCTGGTGCCGGAATTCTATAACATCGGCGACAGCGATAAGCCGGACAGCTTTGCAGCTTCTTCGTCGGCCGGATATTATACGGCGCTTGGCCTGTAGAAAAATAGAGCTTTTCAACATTAATTAGAGAAATGAGGAAAAATAATATGGACAGAATTAAAGATAAAGTTGCTATTGTTACCGCTTGTACGAGAGGAATTGGCCGTGCCATTGCCGACCGCTTTGCCGAAGAGGGAGCCATTGTTTACATGGCGGTGCGCCGTATGGACGCGGGCCAGGAGATCGCGGATGCCCACAATGCGCTGGGACGACGGGTCAAGGCAGTCTATTTCGACGGAGATATTCTGGAGACGATCGAACCCATGGTAAATCAGGTATATGAGGCGGAGGGGCGCATCGATATTCTGGTCAATAATTTAGGCGGCGGCGTGAAGCCGGGAAACAAAGATATTGTCGGGAGTGATATGAAAGCCATTTTAAAGGCATTTGAGTTTAATACCATTGTCACAGCCCTGTGCGCTCAGTATGCGATTCCGCACATGATCGCGGGAGGCGGCGGAAGCATTGTCAATATATCCTCTGAGACCGCGGTAGTGCCTCAGCTGACCAGAAGCTGGTACGGAATCGCCAAGACGGCGGTAAACGCTCTTACTGAGCACATCGCGATTCAGTACGGCCGCCAGAACGTGCGCTGTAATGCCGTCATGCCTCCATTTACGAAGACAGACGCTGTCAAGGTGCTGCCTCCGGAATTTGTGGAGCAGTATGCCAGAGCCGTTCCGATGGGACGCGTCGCGGAGCCGGAGGATATGGCCAATGCCGCTCTGTTCCTTGCCAGCGACGAAGCCTCCTTTATAACGGGACAGTGCCTGTTAGTCAACGGCGGCTACACGCTGCCGGGAGCTGATTACGCCGACAGCATGTCAGGGAAAGCATAAAATCCGGAGAAGGGGGAAGGAAAACTTATGGCTGGCAATGTGAATATAGAGCTGGATAATAGAAAAAAGGGGCTGGTAATCGCTGCCTGTATTATCATGTATTTTAACTACATGGTGATCAATCTGGGGTGCGGTGTGGCGCTGCCGAGACTCCTGACGGAAATTAACGCTATGAGCATCTACGCGGTAGTCACGGTATTCAGCTCCGTGGGTCTCATGATCGCGTCCCCGGTGGCGGGGAAATTCAGCGATACGCTGGGACGTAAATGGCTGACCGTCATTTCTCTGGCCGCGTATCTGGTCTGTGTGGCCGGAGGCGGTCTGGCGCGGAACGGATGGGTTCTCCTGGTATGCTGGGGGTTAAGCGGTATCTGCGGCGGTTTCTTCATCTCCTCCGCGTTCTCCATCATTGCGGACGTGACCGACATGAAGGAGCGGCCAAAATACTATGGATATCTGGCTACGGCATCGGCTGTCGGCATGCTGGCCGGACCTCTGCTGGCTGGAATCCTGGCCGATATGGGAATGGCGCGGGCGGCCTACTTTGTGGGAATTCCGCTGGGAATCGTGGTAATCGCCATTTATGTAACGTGTTATCCCAACAAAAAGATGGCGGTACATACGGGAAGCAAGGTGGACTTTGCCGGACTGATTTTACTGATTGTAAGTATCTGCTCTCTGGTCGCCTACCTGAATTTTGGAAATGTCATGTTTCCAAGAAAATCTCCTCTGGGCATGGCTCTGCTGGCAGTAGGAATTCTGGGGCTGGCCGCGCTGGTTATTTATGAGTACCGGGCGGAGAATCCGGTGATTTCCGTAAAACTGTTCCGGTTTAAGGAATTTCGGATCGCATGGATCTGCCACCTGCTCTTTACCATGTATGTGGTGACAGCCAGCGCCTACATTGTGCTGTTCGCCCAGAATGTCATGAATGTGTCCGCCACTGTCAGCTCTACCCTGAGCATGCCGCAGACAATCTGCAGCGCGGTGCTCGCATCCTTCGTGGGAATGTTTATCGCAAAAAGCAGGAAGAACTATCGGACCGCCTACATGATTATGGGACTGGGCGGAGCCATTCCGCTGTTAGTATGGGCATTTTTCTTAAAACCGGATTCTTCCGTACTGGTAATCTATGGAATGACGCTGCTTGGCGGTGTGGCCTACGCCTGTGACCAGGTAATCAACACGCCGTTCCTCCAGACGACGATGCCGAAGGAAAACTACGGCGCGGCCCAGGGAATGATCGCCTTTGCGGGATCCGCCGGCGGAACGATCTGCGGCGCGGTTGCCGGAGCATTCTTAAACAGCGGCGCCCCTATGGAACAGTCACTCAGCAGGATCTATCTGGTATTTGGAATCTGTCTTGCCGTGGTATTTGCAATAGGCCTTTTGGGCGTGAAAAATCAGGAGGGAAAGGCATAAGGCCAGAAGCCGTTCTGCCTGTTTTCAGAAAAAGGAGAAGCTGTGAGAATGCGGATCATGTGTCTGCATTCTCACAGCTTCCCTCTTTTGCAGGGAAAAACTTCGGAAATCCCCGTAATCCCGGGGGCGTTTTACCTTGCACTCCTTAAAAACATGTGGTATAATCTCAAAGAATTAGGTAAATACAGGAGGTGTAAGAATGAAACACGTTAAGACATTAAATTCCAGCACATTAAAGGAATCTATGAAAAAAGGCGGTTGTGGCGAGTGCCAGACTTCCTGTCAGTCAGCCTGCAAGACATCCTGTACGGTGGGCAACCAGAGCTGCGAGAACAGCAATAGATAGTATGCCGGAATATGAGGCAGATGAGTGAAAAGACCCCTACGGTCGTAAGGACGGTAGGGGTTACTTCGCTTGTCTGCCCAAAACTCGTTTATGGCGTTAAAATATCGTTAAGACAAGGAGAACATTTCAGTGATTCATCAATATATCAATAATGGCTTCCATATTATCATGGATGTCAACAGCGGTTCTGTTCACAGCGTCGATCCGGTGATGTACGACGCGGTCGCGATTGTGGCGGAGCGCGTGCCGGAGCTTGCCGAACCAGAGAAGCTTTCGGAAGAAGTGGCGCGGGAAGTGATGGAGCGTCTATCCCCTACATATGGAGAAGCCGAGGTACAGGAGGCATTGGATGAGATCCAGTACCTAATCGACGCGGAAGAGCTTTTAACCACGGACCAGTATCACGATTACGTGGTGGATTTCAAGAAGCGGAAGACCGTAGTCAAGGCACTCTGTCTCCATATTGCCCATGACTGCAATCTTGCCTGTCAGTACTGCTTTGCGGAAGAGGGCGAGTATCACGGCCGCAGGGCGCTTATGAGTTTCGAGGTGGGAAAGAAGGCGCTGGATTTCCTGATTGCGAATTCCGGGAACCGCAGAAACTTAGAGGTGGACTTCTTCGGAGGCGAGCCTTTAATGAACTGGGAAGTTGTAAAGCAGTTGGTTGAATACGGCCGTTCAAAAGAGAAAGAATATAATAAGAACTTCCGTTTTACCATGACGACCAACGGCGTTTTGTTAAACGACGAGATCATGGATTACTGCAACCGTGAGATGAGCAACGTCGTATTGAGTCTCGACGGCCGTAAGGAAGTCAATGATAAGATGCGTCCGTTCCGGGGCGGTAAGGGAAGCTTCGATTTAATTGTTCCCAAGTTCCAGAAGTTTGCCGAGATGAGAGGCGACAGGGATTATTACGTCCGCGGAACATTTACCCGTCATAATCTGGATTTCTCCAAAGACGTGATGGAATTTGCAGATTTGGGCTTCCGCAGTATGTCGATCGAACCGGTGGTGGCAAAGCCGGAGGAAGAGTATGCCATCAGGGAGGAAGATCTCCCGCAGATCATGGAAGAGTATGACCATCTTGCCGAAGAGTACATCAAACGGAAAAAAGAGGGCCGGGGCTTTAACTTCTTCCATTTCAACATCGATTTAAATCAGGGACCATGTGTTGCCAAGAGGCTTTCAGGCTGTGGTTCCGGAACGGAGTACTTAGCGGTGACTCCGTGGGGTGATCTTTATCCCTGCCACCAGTTTGTCGGCCAGGAAGAATTCCTTCTCGGCAATGTCGATACAGGTGTGACCAACGAACGTATCCGCGATGAATTCAAGCTCTGCAACGTCTATGCGAAGGACAAGTGCAGGGATTGTTTCGCGAGATTCTACTGCAGCGGCGGCTGCGCGGCCAATTCTTATAATTTCCATGGGAGCATTACCGATGCGTATGATATCGGCTGCGCAATGCAGAAGAAGAGGATCGAATGCGCCATCATGATTAAAGCGGCTTTGGCTGAAGACTAAAATTAAAGGAGAAAAGTCATGAAAAGTAACAAAGGCAAAGGCCTGATCGGGCTGATTATTGCTCTGGCTCTGGTAGGACTGTTCGGATATTTTGGATATACTACCATGAATGACATTAAGCTGGGCCTCGATCTGGCAGGCGGTGTCAGCATTACGTACCAGGCAAAGGAAGAGAACCCGACTGCCGAGGATATGTCGGATACCATTTACAAACTGCAGCAGAGGGTTCAGAATTACAGTACAGAGGCTGAGGTCTATCAGGAAGGCAGCAACCGTATCAACGTCGATATTCCAGGCGTATCGGATGCCAATGCAATCCTGGAAGAGCTGGGCAAGCCAGGTTCCCTGATCTTCGTCGATGAAGCCGGGCAGACCATCTTAAACGGCAACCAGGTTGCCACCGCGAAGCCGGTTATCACCGACGAAAACGGCATTAAGAAGTATATGGTTGATTTAACCTTTACCGACGACGGAAAAACCGTATTTGCAGATGCGACGACAAAGAATGTGGGCAAGAGAATCGCCATCATCTATGACGGCAAGATCTACTCTAACCCGGTCGTTAATGAGCCAATTACACAGGGCCAGTGCCAGATCAGCGGCATGACTTCCTATGAAGAGGCGGAGACGCTGGCTTCCACTATCCGTATCGGCTCCCTTTCCCTGGAGCTGGAAGAACTTCGTTCCAACGTTGTAGGCGCGAAGCTTGGCCAGGAAGCCATTTCCACCAGCTTAAAGGCGGGCGCAATCGGATTCGGCATCGTAGCCGTGTTCATGATTATCGTATATTTAGTGCCGGGTCTTGCGGCCGTGATCGCACTTTCCTTATACGTAGGCCTGATTCTGATCCTGCTTTCCGCGTTCAGTGTGACCCTGACACTTCCGGGTGTGGCCGGTATCATCCTTTCCATTGGTATGGCGGTTGATGCCAACGTTATTATCTTTACACGTATCAAAGAGGAGATCGGCCTTGGAAAGACGGTTCAGTCCGCCATCAAGTCGGGCTTCAACAAAGCGCTGTCCGCCATCATCGACGGCAATGTGACCACCTTAATCGCAGCCGGCGTACTGTTCTGGAGAGGTTCCGGTACCGTTAAGGGCTTCGCTTCCACGCTGGCCATCGGTATCGTGTTATCCATGATCACCGCGCTGTTCATCACCAAGTTCATTCTGAATGCCCTGTTTAACTTGGGATTTCAGGATCCGAAGTTCTACGGAACGAAGACGGACAAGAAGACCATCGATTTCCTTGGAAAGAGGAAGATCTGGTTTGCAGTATCTTTACTGGTAATCGTAATCGGTCTTGGCGGCCTTGTGGTCAACAAGACACAGACCGGCGATATCTTAAACTACAGCATGGAGTTTAAGGGCGGTACCTCAACAAATGTAACATTTAACGAGGATATGTCACTGGAGGATATCTCTTCCAAGGTGGTTCCGGTTGTTGAAAATGTGACCGGCGACGCACAGGTTCAGACGCAGAAGGTTGCGGGAACCAACGAAGTAATCATTAAGACAAAGACGTTATCCGTTGAGGAGAGACAGAACTTAGACCAGGCAATGGTAGATAATTTCGGCGTAGAAGCCGAGAAGATCACGGCGGAGAGCATCTCCGGTGCGATCAGCAAGGAGATGAAGCAGGATGCATTTATCGCTGTTATCATCGCCACCATCTGCATGCTGCTGTATATCTGGTTCCGCTTCAAAGATATCAAGTTTGCAGGAAGTGCCGTACTGGCGCTGCTTCATGACGTGCTCGTTGTGCTGACCTTCTATTCTCTGTTAAAATGGTCTGTCGGTTCCACCTTCATCGCATGTATGCTGACGATTGTCGGTTATTCCATCAACGCCACCATCGTTATCTTCGACCGTATCCGTGAGAATTTAAAGGTGAACAGCAAGATGGAGCTTTCCGAGATTGTAAACTTAAGTATCACACAGACATTTACAAGAAGTATCAATACTTCTCTGACCACGTTCATCATGGTATTCGTGCTGTTTATTCTCGGTGTGTCCTCGATTCGTGAGTTCGCACTTCCTCTGATGGTTGGTATCGTATGCGGTACGTATTCTTCCGTCTGCATCACAGGTTCCTTATGGTATGTGATGACGATCTACAAGAATAAGCATATGGAAGAGAAAAAGGCTGCTGAAAAAGCGGCTAAGGCAGCAGCGAAGAGCTCAAAAAAATCAAAGTAAGGAATCAGAATGAATTATAAAATTATTGCTAAGGATGGCCGTGCAAAACGGGCGGAGGTTTCCACCGTGCACGGAACCATCCAGACTCCGGTATTCATGAATGTCGGTACGGTTGGCGCCATCAAGGGAGCGGTCTCCACAGATGATTTAAAGGAGATCAGAACCCAGGTAGAGCTGTCCAACACGTATCACCTTCATGTGAGAACCGGTGATAAGTTAATCCGGGAATTCGGCGGACTCCATAAGTTCATGAACTGGGACCGTCCGATTCTCACGGATTCCGGCGGATTTCAGGTCTTTTCCTTAACCGGGTTAAGGAAGATCAAAGAGGAAGGCGTCTACTTCCAGTCTCATATCGACGGCCACCGTATTTTCATGGGGCCGGAGGAGAGCATGCAGATCCAGTCGAATCTGGGTTCCACCATCGCTATGGCGCTGGACGAGTGTCCGCCCCACCCGGCGACCAGGGAATATATGCAGAACAGCGTTGACCGGACCACCAGATGGCTGGAGCGCTGCAAGGTGGAGATGGCCAGACTTAACAGTCTGCCGGAGACCATCAATCAGGAACAGCTGTTGTTCGGCATCAACCAGGGCGGAACGTATGAAGATATCCGCATCGAACACGCGAAGACCATTTCCGCCATGGATTTGGACGGATACGCGCTGGGCGGCCTGGCGGTCGGCGAGAGCCACGAGGAGATGTACCGTATTTTAGATGAAACCGTGCCGTACCTTCCGGAACACAAGCCAACTTATTTAATGGGTGTCGGAACGCCGGCCAATATCCTGGAGGCGGTGGACCGGGGCGTGGATTTCTTCGACTGTGTCTATCCGTCCAGAAACGGCCGCCATGGCCATGTCTATACCAATCAGGGCAAACGGAACTTATTTAATTCCAAGTATGAGCTGGATCACCTCCCCATCGAAGAGGGCTGCGGGTGTCCGGCCTGCCGTTCCTACAGCAGAGCTTATATCCGGCATTTGTTAAAAGCAAAAGAAATGCTCGGGATGAGATTATGTGTCTTGCATAATTTGTACTTTTATAATACAATGATGGAAGAGATTCGCGACGCAATCGAACAGCACCGTTATGCAGAGTATAAAGCGGAAAAGCTTGCCGGCATGACGGCGGTACAAGCAGAGAAGTAAGGACAATGATACCGTAGCGAGGCGGCGGATCGTTATATAAGGAGGAAATGATTTATGGCATTAGCAACCAGCGGCGGCATGGGCATGGGATTCTGGATTATTTATATCGCGGTAATCTTCGGCTTTATGTATTTTATTGCAATCAGACCGCAGAAGAAGGAAAAGAAGAAACAGCAGGAACTGCTTTCAAGCATTGCTATTGGTGACAGCGTTTTGACTACCAGTGGTTTCTATGGCGTTATTATCGATATGACTGATGATACCGTGATCGTAGAGTTCGGCAATAACAAGAACTGCAGAATTCCGATGCAGAAGGCTGCCATCGTTCAGGTGGAGAAGCCGGAGGTTTAAGAGGCAGCCGCACTCGATGGAATGACCGGGCGCGAATGAAAGCAAGATATAAAATTGAAAAAGTAGAATCAGTGTAAAGAGCTGGCTGCCAAGAATCAATGAATTGATTCTTGGCAGCCAGCTTTTTTCGCGTTAAGGGAACGGGATCTCTGGCCTGATGTCTCTTCGCACATGAATGTTAAAAAATAACAACCAAATCCTGCCAATTTGAGGTAATCAAACAAAAAAACTTGCCATTTCTGTAGAAACAGGGTAAAATATCCCAATAGGCCATCCCCCTATAACAAAAATGTGTTTAAAAACAACAAAATATATGTTGACTTCGAACATTTAATGTGATACTATCTCGGTATAGATGTTAGAAACAAACAAAAAGGGAAAGGAATTGAGAAATAACATGAGAGAAATTATCACATTAAAATGGGAGAAGGGGAATTTGCTTCTGTTAGATCAGACACTCCTGCCAAATACGGTTACATATGCAACATGTAAAACCCTGGAGGATGTCTATCAGGCGATTCAGACCATGATTGTCAGAGGCGCACCGGCTATCGGCGTATCGGCCGGATACGGTATGGTGCTGGCTGCCAATGCCTTTGATGGAACGGACACGGCTGCGTTTATGGATTTTTACAGGGAGCAGGGAGAATACTTAAAGTCTTCCCGTCCTACCGCGGTGAACTTAATGTGGGCCGTAGACAGAATGGTAGAGAGAGCAGAAGCTCTTGCCGGTGAAGGACAGCCTCTTGAGGCTGTAAGGAAGGGACTGGAAGCGGAAGCTGTGGCGATTCATGAAGAAGACAAGCAGACAAACCGGAACATTGGAACGAATCTGCTCAGCCTTTTAAAGGATGGGGACACTGTACTCACCCACTGCAACGCGGGAAGTCTGGCAACATCGGAATATGGAACCGCACTGTCTGTATTCTATATGGCTCAGGAGAAGGGAATGAATATCAAAGCCTTTGCAGATGAGACGAGACCAAGGCTCCAGGGAGCCAATTTAACCGCTTTTGAACTGGTAGAACACGGGGTGGATGTGACGCTGATCTGTGACAATATGGCTGCAGTAGTTTTATCACAGGGGAAAATCAATGCTCTTATCGTAGGCTGCGACCGTGTAGCTGCTAATGGAGATACGGCGAACAAGATAGGAACCTTCAGTGTCAGCGTTCTGGCCAATCAGTTTCACGTACCGGTCTATATCGCGGCGCCGACAACCACGATTGATATGGAGTGTCCAACCGGAAAAGAGATCCCGATCGAAGAGCGAAGCAGGGAGGAGGTCCTTCGCATAAACGGGGAATACATTGCCCCGAAGGAAGTAAAGACATACAATCTGGCATTTGATGTAACACCGGCCGAGTATATTACGGCCATTGTAACCGAGAAAGGAATCGTGTATCCTCCTTTCCGTGACAATTTAGAGATACTAATGAAAAAATAGGGAAGAGGTGAAAGGAAGCTGCCTTTCATTTCTACCGGAAACGCCAAAATGCAGGCGTTTACATGAATGGAGGCAGGTATGAAGACATTTACCGCAGAAGAAAGAAAAAAGTTTATTCTGGATTACGTGAAGGAAAATGAGTTCGTGGACATCACTTATCTAAAGGATACGCTGCTGGTATCTGAGATGACGATCCGGAGAGATTTAAAGAAGCTGGAAGAGGACAACAGCCTGGTGAGAGTGCTGGGAGGCGCGAGAAGCATACCGGGAGGCACGTATGAAGATCCGGTGGATAAGCGGGTGAAGTTTCATGCAGAGGAGAAGGACAGGATCGCCAGATACGCGGCATCTTTGGTGGGTGAAGGAGAATCCATCTTCATGGATGCCAGCAGCACGGTGTATGCCATGGCGGATTACTTAGAGGTGCACGCCACGGTGATCACCAATAACATCAGTATATGCATGAAGCTGAAGGACAAAGAGAAGATTGACGTGATCCTGATCGGAGGAAGTTTGAGAAAGAGCGCCATGTCGCTGGTAGGGACCGAAGCGGTTCGTATGCTGGATAATTATTACGTGGACAAGGCATTTCTTTCCTCCAAATCGGTGGATGAGAAGCATGGTATTTCCGATGCCACGAGAGATGAGGCAGAGGTTAAGAAGGCGATGATCAAGGCCAGCGAGGAAGTGTATTTCCTGATGGATCATCACAAGCTGGCGAGCAGAGCTTTTTACAAGGTCTGTGACCTGGAAGAGATTACGGAGCTGATTGTAGATGCTTCGGAAGAAGAGTATGTAACAGAATTTACGGAAGAATGCAGAAAGAACAACAAACATATTCACTGTGTCTGATAAGATACAGCAAAAGGAGAAGGAGAGAACAATCATGAAGAAAGTATGGGCAATCTGTTTAACGGCAGCTTTAACGGCAGGACTGCTTGCAGGATGCGGCGGCGCAAAGACATCAGATACGGCTGGGGAGAGCGTATCGACAGAGACACCTGCCGGAGAGGAAAAGAAAGAAGGGGATTTAAGCGTGCTTCTGCTCGTTCCGGGTACTCTGGGAGACAAGTCTTTCTTTGATTCCGCCAATGCAGGTCTGGCACTGATCGAAGAGAACTACAGTGCCAGCACAAAGGTTGTGGAGATGGGAACGGATATCACCAAGTATTCCGCCACACTGGAAGACGTTATTAATGAAGGCTGGGACATCATTATCACGGGCGGCGTCAATATATCCCAGCCGCTTCAGGAAGCGGCAGAGGAGTATCCGGATCAGAAGTTTATCTTATACGATGAGAGCGTGGATTTCTCCGACGGAGCTAATTCCAATATTTACTGCATGACATATAAGTGCTATGAAGGCGGCTATCTGGCGGGTGTGCTGGGCGCCTCTGCTTCTAAGACAGGACAGCTGGGATTTGCCGGCGGATTTGACATTCCCCTCATTAATGACTGGCTGGTAGGCTACATAGAAGGCGCGAAGGTGGTAAATCCGGATATCAAGATTAACACAGGCTATATGAACAGCTTTACGGACGCGGCCAAGGGAAAAGAGATCGGTATTGCATTATATAACGCAGGAGCCGACATCGTATTTCAGGCGGCAGGCGGCGCAGGTCTGGGCGTTCTGGATGCGGCCAAGGAGACCGGCAATCATGCAATTGGAACGGATTCAGATCAGTCAGAACTGTTCTCCAGTGACGAAAAGAAGGCGGATGCCATCTATGCATCTATCTTAAAACGGGTTGATATCTCCATTGACAAGGCAGTTGGCGATTATCTGGACGGAAAACTGGAATTCGGCACAGTAAAGACGTATGGACTGTCCGACGGTTGTATTGAAATCACGGACAACAGTTGGTATCAGAAGAATGTACCTGCGGAAGCGAGAGAAAAGGTAGCGGAAGCGAAGCAGAATATTATTGACGGAAAAGTTGAAATCAGAAGTGCATTTGATATGACAGATGAGGAAATCGCATCATTAAAGGGCGAAGTTCAGCCATAAGCGCAGAGGGGTGATACGGATGGAGCAGGCCAGAGAAATATTAAGCATGAAGAACATCACAAAAGTATACGGCAACGGAGTTTTGGCCAACTCTCATGTGGATTTTTCTGTATACAGAGGAGAGATCCACGCCCTGATGGGGGAAAACGGAGCCGGAAAATCGACGCTCATGAAGATCCTGTTCGGAATAGAACAACCGGATGAAGGTACGATAGAGCTGGACGGAAAACCGGTAAAGATCGCTTCCTCCGATGATGCCCTGCGTCTCGGTATCGGGATGGTACACCAGCATTTTAAGCTGGTGTCTTCCCTTACCGTGGCAGAGAATATTGTGCTGGGAAAGGAACCGAAAAAGAACGGTTTTCTGGATCGGAAAAAGGCGGTTGAAATTACCAGAGCGCTTTCGGAGCGTTTCCGGTTTGATGTGGATCCGACGGCAGCCGTCAGTGATTTATCGGTTGGAAAGAAGCAGAAGGTCGAGATTTTAAAGGCGCTGTACCGTGAGGTTAAGCTGCTTATTTTAGATGAGCCGACGGCGGTGCTGACACCTCAGGAGACGGAGGAACTGTTTGAGCAGCTAAACAAGCTGAAGGAATCGGGCCTTACCATTATCTTTATCTCTCATAAGCTGAATGAAATAAAAGAGATCTGTCAGAGGATCACCATCATGCGCCATGGAAAAGGCGTGGGTACTTATGATGTTACAGGTCTGACAGTGGAGGACATCTCGAAATTGATGGTGGGCCGTGACATTATTTTGAAGGTAGAAAAAGGACCGGCGAAACCGAAGGAAACGAGACTGTCTGTCCGGAATTTAAGCTGTAAAAATGAGGTGGGCAGACAGGTGCTTAACCGTGTCTCTTTCTCTGTGCGCTCAGGAGAAATTCTGGGAATTGCCGGAGTGGAGGGCAGCGGCCAGGAAGAACTGGTGGAACTGATTACCGGTATGAGGCATCTGGACAAAAGAAACGGAGAAGTGATGATCGGTACGGACCAGACGGCGGGCTGTTCTGTCAAGGAGATCAGGCGAAAGGGGATGTCCTATATTCCGGAGGACCGCATGGTCTATGGGGCCGCGGGACACGTGACTATCCGGGAAAATATGATTTCCAGTATCTGTGATTCCGAGGAAGTGAATTCCGGGCTGTTTCTGAATAAAAAGAAGATCGACCGCTGGGTGGAGGCAGGGATTCGTGATTACGATATTCGTTGCGGAAGTCCTCTTGATGAGATTGGCATGCTGTCGGGTGGAAATATGCAGAAAGTGATCGTAGCGCGGGAGTTTTCGGCAGAACCGTCGATTCTGATTGCAGATCAGCCGACGCGCGGCGTCGATGTGGGCGCGATTGAGTTTATTCACAAAAAAATTGTGGAAATCCGTGACAGAGGCTGCGCAGTCCTTCTGGTTTCCGCGGATTTGAATGAAATTCTGGAACTTTCGGACAGCATTATTGTCATGTGCCAGGGGAAAATATCAGGATACTTCCCCCAGGCCAAGGAAATGACTGAAGAAGAGCTGGGATATTATATGCTCGGCGTGAAGCACCAGTCGGAGGAAGACTTAAGGAGGGCCTGCTGTGAAGAATAAGAATAAAATCATGTCCCGGTTTGAACTGTTAAGAACCCTTCTGGCTGTCGGAATTGCCGTTGTATTTGCGGTAGTAATCATCTTTTTGGTGAGCAGTCAGCCTTTGGAGGCCATCTACAAGTTCTTTGTGGCCCCGCTTACTTCATTCCGTTATATTGCCAATATTATTGAGCTTATGACTCCGCTGCTGTTCACGGGACTGGCGGTTACATTCATTCTCCAGACGAAGGTTTACAACCTTGCAGTGGAAGGCATGTTCTATGCGGGAGGTCTTGCGGCTGCCCTGGCGGCGACCCTGCTTACGATGGGACCTGGAATTCATGCTTTTACAGCCCTGTTTGCAGGACTTGCCGCCGGAGCACTGATCGCATTTCTGCCGGCGATTTTAAAACTGAAGTTTGAGGCAAACGAAATTGTTTCCTCTCTGATGTTAAACTACATTACCTTCTATATTGGTGATTTCCTCTTAAAGACTTATATGAAGGACCCAAAGAGCACACACGTAGCTTCCCTGAAATTTGCGAAGACGGCAAGGCTGTTTGAATTTACCAGAGGTATCCATTTCGGACTTGTGATCGCGGTGGTCCTTGTGATTGCTGCATGGCTGTTCCTGTACCATACAAAATGGGGATATGCCATCCGCATGTGTGGGGAGAACAAAAACTTTGCGAAGTATTCTGGCATCGGAGTGACGGGGACGATACTCCTGTCCCAGATTATTGGAGGTGCCATTGCCGGTCTGGGCGGAGCAGCCTATATGATGGGATCACAGCAGCGTTTTAACTGGGAGTGGCGGTCAGGATATGGCTGGGATGGTCTGATCATCGCTATCATTGCGAGAAATAACCCGAAGTTTGTTCCGGTTGGAGCGTTTCTTCTTGCTTATTTAAGAATCGGATCCGATATCATGAGCCGTGGAACCGATGTGCAGAATGAAGTGGTGTCCATCATACAGGGCGTGATCATTATCCTGATTGCAGCTACCGGTTTCCTTGCCGGATATAAGAAGAAACTGACTGTGAAAATGACGAGAGAAGCGGCTGACGCATAAAGGAGGAGCAAAATGAAAATATTGGAGATTGTTACATCGGTCAGCTTCCTGTTTTCGATCATCCGCATGACGACACCGATTTTGTATGCGTCCATGTCTTATCTGGTAGCGGATTTAGCAGGTGTTACAAACATTGGAATTGAGGGAATGATGCTGACCTGCGCCCTGATTGGCGTAGTAGCCAGCGCTGCGTTTGGAGGCAATGCATTTCTTGGCTTTACGGCGGCCGTCGTCGTAGGCGCATTGCTGGGAATTTTAATGTGCTTTATTGTTACTAAGCTAAAAACAGATCCGACCATTACAGGCATTGCCTATAACCTGACGGCCGCTGGAGGAACCGTATTTCTTTTGTATCTGGCGGTAGGGGAGAAAGGGATATCTTCGTCTTTAAAGAGCGGTGTGCTTCCTCAGGTGAATATTCCTGTGATTAAGGATATTCCGGTCCTGGGAACTGTGGTGTCCGGGCACAATGTACTGACATATGTGGCTGTCCTGCTGATCATTGTACTCAGTATATTCTTATATAAGACCTCTCTGGGGCTTCATATCAGAAGCTGCGGCGAGAATCCGGAAGCGCTGGAGTCTGTGGGCGTGCATGTGCTGCAGGTGAAATATATTGCTCTGGCAATCAGCGGCATGCTGGCAGCTATGGGGGGCGCCTACATGTCCATGGGTTACGTATCGTACTTTGTAAAAGATATGACGGCAGGCAGAGGCTTCATTGCGATTGCCGCCGCCTCACTGGGAGGCAACAAACCGGTGCCGACACTGCTTGTCTGCCTGCTGTTCGGAGTTGCAGATGCCTTCGCGGTCAATCCGGGAACGCAGAATATGGGAATTCCGACGGAGCTGGTCAGCACCATTCCGTATATTGTAACAGTAATTGTACTTGTAGTTTACTCTTATAAAAAAATGAATGATAAGAGAAGAGCAGCAGTGGCCTGATGAGAAAGGAAGATAAAAAATGGAGAAGATTGTACCAATTATAGATATTCCCTATAACAAAATTGCAGAGAGAGTCATCGCCTGCGGTGATCCCGCCCGGGCGGAAAAGATATCAAAACGGCTGGAAAACGTGGAAGTAGTGGCAAAGAGCCGGGAATACTGGACCTTTAACGGAACCTACAAGGGAGTGCCTGTGACGGTATCATCCCATGGCGTGGGGGGAAACGGAGCCTCTGTAAGCTTTGAAGGACTGATTCTGGGCGGAGCAAAAGTTATTATCCGTGTTGGAACCTGTGGGACTTTACAGAAAGATATGCCCCAGGGAGCGCTGATTATTGCCACGGCCGCGTGCCGGGACGACGGAATCACTCCTCAGTTTATTCCGATTTCCTATCCGGCGATAGCGTCCATGGATGTGGTAGCGGCCATGCAGGAAGCGGCAAAGGAAATTAATCCGGAAGCGAGAACCGGAATCATCACGACATCGGGTCTGTTCTATACCGGTCTGATGCCTACAAATAACCGGCTGTTTTCGGAAGCCGGAGTTCTGGCTATGGAAAATGAAGCATCGGTCCTCTTTGTTATCGCATCGGTGAGAGGCATAAAATCCGGCTGTATTGTAGCGGCAGATGGCCCATGCTTCGAATTTGTAGGCTCCGAGGAGTTTGATCACTATCCGGAGAAGATGGCGAAGGCCGTGGAAGATGAGATTACAATTGCGCTGGAAAGTATTATTAAGGTGGAAGTATAAGGAGGCAGAATCATATGAAGACAGGAATCTGGGGAGCCGGCAACATTGCCCATACCCATGCGGAAGCGCTGAAGGCCAGCGGAATTTTAATAGGAGCTATCGTCGATGTCAGTGAGGAGAAGGCAAAGGCATTTGCCGAAGAATTCTCCATTGAAAAGTGGGGAACGGATTCTTCCATTCTTTTCGATGATGAGATTACAACCGTCCATGTGTGCACACCGCCGAACCTCCATTACGATATGGTTATGGAGCTTCTGGACCATAAGAAGAACGTGCTGTGCGAAAAACCTCTGTGCTTTGAGGACAGCCAGGCGGAGGAACTGGCCAGGCGTGCGAAAGAGTGCGGAGTGGTCTGCGCAATTAATTTTAACGTCAGATTCCATATGGCATGTCAGAAGGCAAGAAAACTGGTGGAATCGGAAGAATTCGGCCGTGTAAATGTGATCCACGGTAACTATTTGCAGGAGTTCAATGCATTTCCTGCGCCTGTGGACTGGCGATACAACACGGTTCTGGCGGGCCGGATGCGCGCAGTGACGGAGATCGGGACGCACTGGCTGGATATTGCCCAGTATATTTCCGGCCGGAAGGTGAAGGCGCTTTCCGCCAACTTCGGGCGTTTTTACCCGAACCGGTATGTGGAAGACCGTATCATGTATCCGGATTCCGGAGATGGAAAACGGACGGAGACGATGGAGGTCTGCTCCGAAGATGCGGCAGCCATTAATTTAAAATTTGACAACGGAGCGATCGGAACGGTGCTCTTATCAGAAGTGTCCCAGGGCAGAATCAACCGGATCACCCTGGAGGTGACAGGAGAAAAGAAGAATCTGTGGTGGAATTCAGAGGACAACAATATCCTGAACACGGCTGTCAAGGGAAGCGGTGTGAACTCGGAGATCTTCGGTTTTGGCAACGGTTTTATGGATACCTTCCGAAGTCTTGTGGACAGCTTTTATGATGATGTAAAGCGGGGCTGTGTGTCGGAAGCACCGGTTTATCCTACCTTTTTTGAGGGAAGGGATATTGTGAAGCTCTGTAATGCGATGCTTGAGAGTGCGGATTCGGATGGAAAGTGGGTTGTGGTCGAATGATAGAATCTATAATTGAGGAACTGAAACTCGTACCGCTCACTGGTGAAGGCGGCATGTACCGGTATCTCTATGCCGGTGAGAAGGACGCTGCGGGAAGGGAGTCTTACAGCTCCATCTACTATCTTTTGACGGAATACTCCTTTTCCCATATGCACAGGCTGAAAACCGATGAAATCTACCATTACTATATGGGGGATGGGCTGGAGCTTCTTCTCCTGTATCCGGATGGAACATCGGAGATCAAAGTTCTGGGGACACGTCTGTCTGATGGGGAAGTCCCGCAGTTTCGGGTTCCGGCAGGCGTATGGCAGGGGTCGGTTGTGGCTCACGGCGGGAAATACTGTCTGGCGGGAACGACGATGGCACCGGCGTATCTGCCGGAGGATTACGAACATGGTGATATGGAAACGCTGTGCGCCGGATATCCGGACGCCGAAGCCGCCATCAGACGGCGCTGCGGCGAAGCCATTGCGCGATGAGGACACGATATGATTAAAAAATGGAAAGAAATTCTGATGGTCATCGTTGGTTCCATGATGATGGGAGCCAGCATTGATCTGTTTGTCCAGGCAGACTTTGGACTGGACCCGCTGTCACTGTTTCAGGCGGGACTGGGACGCGTTCTGCACCTGTCTCTGGGAACCACATCCCAGGTGCTGATGATTTCCATCATTATCCTTCTGTTCTTTATCGACAGGAAACGGATCGGAATCGGTTCTATCTTAAACAGCGTGCTGGTAGGTGCATTTATCAAGTGGTTTTCCCCGGTGATCTGTACGGGAGGAGGAACTGCGGCGGGACGCCTTTTGTGCCTGCTGGCCGGTCTGATTCTCATGGGGGTGGGGATCGGAACGTATGTGGCGGCGGGGCTTGGCGAGGCAGGAATGGATGCCATGATGATGTATTTATCCGGAAAGCTTAAAAAGAATGTCAATGTGACAAGAATAACCATCGATATACTGCTTTCCATCACCGGTTTTCTTCTGGGAGGAAAGCTGGGAGGCGCCACGGTGGTCTCCATGCTGGTAAATGGTTATATGATCCAGTTCACCATTGAGCTGATTGGACGATTCAGAAGAAATAAGGCTGTAATAGAAATAGGAGGGCAGTAAGTATGGGGTATATGACAGAAAAAGAAGCCAGGAGCGTACTGACAGACCTGGGAAGGCGTTCTTATGAGCGTGCCTATGTTGCGGCCAATGACGGCAATATCAGCTGCAGGATTTCAGCGGATACGATTCTGATTACTCCCTCCGGTGTCTCCAAAGGGTATATGACGGACGATATGATGGTGAAGGTATCGCTGGACGGCAGAGTGCTGACAGAGGGGAAACCTTCCTCAGAGATGAAGATGCATTTGAGAATCTACCGGGAAGATCCGGAGATTCATGGTGTTACGCATCTCCATCCTCCGTTTGCGACCGCGTTTTCGGCGGCAGGGATTCCCTTAAACCGGGCAATTCTAACGGAAGCCGTGATGGCAGTGGGGGTGGTCCCGGTTGCACCGTACGCCCTTCCGGGAACGGAAGAAGTACCGGAATCCATCGCCCCGTTTATTCATGATTACAATGCCGTGCTTCTGGCTAATCATGGGGCGCTGAGTTGGGGAAAAGATGTGTACCAGTCTTTTTATTTCATGGAATCCGTGGAACAGTGCGCCAGAATTCAGCTGTATTTGAAAATGCTGGGAAGCAGCGGAACTCTGAACAGAAGTCAGGTTGACCGGCTGATGGAAATGCGAAAGGTATGGGGAATCGACAGAGGTGGTATTCCTGTCACCGAGTGACAGCTGTACCGGGAGACCGGAAGATAACAAAACGGTAAAAATAAGATGTTTTCTGTAAATAGATGCCGGCCTTCGCTCACGTATGCTATAATCCCCATAAAAAAGGACGAAAGAAGGTCCAGCAATGGGGAAATTTGTAATCTACAGTAAAAATTCCGGCTACGATTTTCATTTAAAGGCCGCCAACGGGGAGACGATCGGGACATCGGAGATCTATACGAAAAAGGACGCATGCGTGGACGGCATCGAGAGCGTGATCCGGTGCGCAGAGGCGGCGGAGATTGAAGACCAGACCGTCAGAGGATATCTGGCACAGAAGAATCCGAAATTTGAGATTTATCAGGATCAGAAGGGGGGATACTGCTTCCGGCTCCTTGAAACGAGCGGGCAGATAATCCTGGAATCCCAGGCATACACCGCGAAGGCCAGCTGCCGGAACGGAATCCGCAGCGTCAAGGTAAACGCCCCGAGCGCGGAAGTGGAGATGGACGAAATACAATAAAACAGCAGTGACAGGAAGACTCTGTCTTCCCGATGGAAGCCCCGCTTATGGGCCGTATCGGGAAGGCGGGGTCTTTTTCCTTGACAGAAGAGAATTTCTTGTATATAATTCAAAAGTGAACAGTTCAAAAATGAACAATATTAGAAAGGTGAAATCATGGAGCAGAAAGATGAGGGCTACTTTGCCTACTATGCAAAGATAGACAAGGTATACAGAAAATTGTGTGCCCTGGAAGTGGCGGAATACTGTTTTACCCCCAACGAAATCGTGGTACTGATGTTTCTGGCCAACAATCCCGGTTATGACAGCGCGTCGGATATCGCTCATTTCCGCAATATTTCCAAGGGACTTGTGGCGAAATCCGTGGAGACACTGTGCGAGAGAGGCTATCTAAAGGCGGGAAAGGATTTAAAGGACAGGAGACTCATTCATCTGTCCCTGACGGAGAAAAGCGACGACATTGTGACGAGACTCAGAAAATGCCGCCAGGAATTTGCAGGAAAGCTGTATGATGGCGTACCGCGGGAAGATATGGAGGCCATGGCGCGTACGACTAAGGTAATCAATCAGAATCTTGACGATATCTTGAAAGGAATGAAATAAATGGAACCGAAAAAAGGAAAAGAGAATGAACTGGGGACCGAGAGCGTCGGAAAGCTGCTCTTCCGGCTGTCTATGCCTGCCATTGCGGCACAGGTGATCAATGTTATGTACAACATGGTAGACCGTATGTATATCGGCCATATTCCGGGAGTCGGAGCGGCAGCCCTGACGGGAGTCGGCGTTACGATGCCGGTCATCATGGCGATCACCGCATTTGCCTATTTTATCAGTATGGGAGGCGCGCCGCGTTCCTCCATCATGATGGGGAGAAATGAGAAGGAGAAGGCGGAGAAGATCCTGGGTAACTGTACCACGATGCTGGTGGTGCTTGCCCTGATCCTGACTGCGGTCTTCCTGTTCTGCGGGCGTTCCATCCTGCTGTTGTTCGGGGCCAGTGAAAATACGATCGGGTATGCCTGGGATTACATGAAGATATATGCGCTGGGAACCATTTTCGTACAGCTGGCGCTGGGGCTGAATGCATTTATCACTGCCCAGGGCTACGCCAAGACCAGCATGTATACCGTGCTGATCGGAGCTGTCTGTAACATTATTCTGGACCCTATCTTTATATTCGGTCTGAATATGGGCGTGAAGGGGGCCGCGCTGGCGACAATCCTTTCCCAGGCGGTCTCCTCCATCTGGGTGCTGCGCTTCCTCACTTCGGAGAAGAGCTCGCTGCGCATCAAAAAGAAGAGCCTGAAGCTGGAGGCAGGCATTATTCTTCCCTGTATGGCATTGGGAACATCGCCGTTTATCATGGCGTTTACGGAAAGCATCCTGTCCGTCTGCTTCAATTCCTCCCTGCTTCGCTACGGCGGAGACGTGGCGGTAGGAGCCATGACGATACTGAGCAGTGTCATGCAGTTTTCCATGCTTCCGCTTCAGGGACTGACCCAGGGCTCCCAGCCCATCGTCAGCTTCAACTATGGGGCTGGCAGCGCGGACCGCGTGAAGAAGACGTTTAAGATCCTGTTTCTCTGCTGTATTGGCTACTCCACGCTTCTGTGGGCGCTGTCCATGTTCTTCCCGCAGATTTTCATCATGATCTTTACCAGCGATGCCGCGCTGACGGAATATACGCGCTGGGCGATTCGGATTTATATGGCGGTTTCCCTGATGTTCGGTGCACAGGTGGCCTGCCAGCAGACCTTTATTGCGCTGGGAAATGCCAAGGTATCCGTATTTCTGGCGCTGCTGCGCAAGGTATTTTTACTGATCCCGCTGATCTTTATTCTTCCGCGTTTTATGGAGAATCAGACTATGGGCGTGTTCTTAGCCGAACCGGTCGCAGATTTCTGCGCTGTTTGTGTTACCGTGGCCATGTTCAGCGTATCTTTTAAAAAGATTATTGCCAGAATGGAAGGAGCAAAAAAGCAATGAGTATGACAGCAAAAGAAGCGGAGAAATTATTTAAAAAACTTCCCAAGGCGGAACTGGGATTTTTCCCGACGCCGTTTTACCGGCTGGACCGGCTTTCGAAGGAACTGGGAGTGAACCTCTATATCAAGCGTGACGATTTTACCGGCATGAGCCTGTTCGGGGGAAATAAGGTGCGCAAGCTCCAGTATCTGATGGGGGACGCCATGAGCCGCGGCTGTGAGTACGTCTTCACCTTTGGGGCGACCCAGTCAAACCACGCCATGCAGACGGCGGCCGCGTGCCGGCGCTGCGGTTTAAAACCGGTGCTGTATCTGGTCGCCATTGTGAAGCCGGATGAGGATGATCTGAGGGCCAACCTGCTTCTGGACCGCATCATGGACGCCGAGGTTCACATTGTGGAGATTCAGGCGGGAGAGACAGAGGAAGAGGCGGAAGACCGGGCCGTCATTCTTGCGAGAGAACACATGGCTCGCTTAAATAAGGAAGCCGGCAGACACGTCTGCTATGAGGTACCCATGGGCGGAGCCAGCCCGGTGGGATCTGTGGGATTCATCGAGGGATACGTGGAGCTGGAGAAGCAGCTGTCCGCCATGGATATCCAGGCCGATTACGTCTTCCATGCCACCGGAACCGGCGGTACGATGGCTGGTCTGGCCGCAGGACGGAACCTGGTCGGTACTGAGACCGGGATCATTTCCATTAATGTCAGCGCCAAGGACCCGGAGTATCCGAAGCGGACGGCCGCTCTGGCCAATGAGAGCCTAAAGCTGATCGGAGCCGGAATCACGGTGGATGCGGAGCGGGATATCTGCACCGATTTAAACTATTATCTGCCCGGCTATGAGATTCCCAACGAGGCGGCCTCCGAGGCGATTAAGCTTCTGGCGGTGAAGGAAGGGCTTCTCACAGACCCGGTCTATACGGGAAAAGCCTTTGCGGGCATGCTGGATTACATCAGGACTAAAAAGGTTCCGGCCGGAAGTAATGTGGTGTTCTGGCATACGGGCGGGGCCACTGCGTTATTTGCGGAGAAGGAGATACTTGGAGACTTAAGCAAATGAGTTTATGAGGGAGTCCATGGAAATTAAACGTATAGAAGAAAATAAAAAACAGTTCATGGATTTGCTTCTGCTTGCGGATGAGCAGGAGTCCATGATAGATAAATACCTGGAACGAGGAGATATGTTTGCCCTGTACGATGACGGCTTGAAAAGCATATGCGTGGTCACGGGTGAGAGCCCTGATATATGTGAACTTAAAAATATCGCTACATATGAAGCGTGGCACGGTAAGGGATATGGCAGCAGGCTCATTCAGTATATATCAGAATTTTATAAAGATAAGTATAAGACCATGATTGTGGGAACCGGCGATCTCCCTTTTATTCTGCATTTTTACGAGAAGAATGGTTTTTGCCTTTCTCACAGGATTCATAACTTTTTTACAGACAACTATGACCATCCGATGTTTGAGGATGGGATACAGCTTGTGGATATGGTTTACTTAAAGAAGGAGTTAGCGTAAAAGTAGTGATTTAAGAAAACATGATGCTGCGAGGTGGGGCTATGGAAACAAGTGATAGTTTTTGGAATGCGATTGATAAAATCGTGAGCGAATCAAAAATTGTTATAGATAGACCAAAAGGAACGGCTCATCCGAGGTTTCCCGATTTTGTTTACAGAGTTGATTACGGTTATTTAGAGAATACGTCTTCAATGGATGGAGGAGGCATCGATGTATGGGTGGGAACAGATGAAAGAAAGCAAATTGATGCAATCATGTGCATTGTTGATTTAATGAAACGTGATTCGGAAATAAAAATCCTGATTGGCTGTACAGAAGCTGAAAAGGATATCGTTTATCAAACGCATAACGAAACCGATTATATGAAAGGAATACTCATACGCAGGTTATGAGTATTAAAAGTCAAGCAGCAAGAGGGAGAGGAATTAATACCAGGAATTACATAAAAAACATGAAAAATTACTAAAAAAGGAGTACCGCGCAAATAATAAGCCGCCGTACTCCTTTTCCCTTACACCTCTAAATCCATCCCCCATCCAACCCAATGATCTGACCGGTCAGATAAGAATTCTTATATCCCAGGTGGTAGACCAGATCGGCCACCTCCTCCGCCTGTCCAAGGCGTCCGGCGGGAATCTCTTCGATCAGGGCGATGAGTTCGTCCTCTTCCAGGAAACGGTTCATCTCCGTATCAATGGCGCCGCACGCAACCGCGTTCACCTGGACGTTGCTGGGAGCCAGCTCCTTGGCCAGCGCCTTGGTGAAGGCGTTGATTCCGCCCTTTGTCGCTGAGTAGGCGACCTCGCAGGAAGCGCCGGAGACGCCCCATACGGAGGAAATGTTGATGATCTTTCCCTGCTTCTTCTCCACCATACCGGGAACGGCCAGTTTACAGCAGTTGAAGACCGAGGTTAAATTGGTCCGTATGATCCGGTCCCAGGATTCCGTGCTCATGTCCTGTAAGAGGCCGATATAGGAAATCCCCGCGTTGTTTACCAGGACGTCAAGCGTTCCAAACTGCTTCCGGATCTGATCGAACAGAATCCGGCACTGCTCCATGTCGCCCATGTCGCCCATGTAGGCGAGGCAGGAAATCTGATACGATTCCAGCTCTTTTTTCGTCTGCAGGAGTCTCTCCTCGCTGTGAAGGCAGTTGATTACCACATTATATCCTTTTTTTGCAAATTTTACCGCAATGGCTTTTCCGATTCCTCTGGAAGCGCCCGTAACCAGCACTGTTTTTTTTGCCATGAAAATCACCCTTTCTTTTAATCCTGGTAAGCCGGATCGATCCCGTCTTCCGTCACCTCTATTTTACCAAAGGTAATTTTTTAATTCAATAGGATTTGAGGCTTAGTCACAAAAGAAAACATTGCATACTTAGAAGAGAGTGCGATATAATGAGACTATGAATTATTTCATGACAAATATTCCCGGCGGCGGAATCGTGGGATTGCGTACCGCGGCGGAAGAAATGATACAGGAAGGATGGAAATTAAATGGGAAAGATTTACGATGTGGTAATTATCGGTTCGGGTCCGGCAGGACTTACGGCGGCGATCTACGCCAAGCGTGCGGAGCTGGAGACCGTTGTCATTGAAAAAGAGGTTGCCAGCGGCGGCCAGGTGCTCAACACCTACGAGGTGGATAACTATCCGGGGCTTCCGGGAATCAACGGATACGACCTGGGCATGAAGTTCCGGGAGCACGCGGATAAACTGGGCGCGGAATTCGTGACCGATGATGTGGTGCGTGTGGAGAAGGCGGACGGCCTCTTTACCGTAACCTGCGCGGAGGAAAGCTATACGACGAGGACTGTCATCATCTCGACCGGCGCCAGCCACAGGAAGCTGGCGGTCCCGGGCGAAGAGGAGCTGACCGGAATGGGCGTGTCATACTGCGCCACCTGCGACGGAGCATTCTTCCGCAACCGTGTGACAGCCGTGACCGGAGGCGGAGATGTTGCCATCGAGGATGCGATCTTCCTTTCCAGAATGTGTAAAAAGGTATATCTGATTCACCGCAGAGACGAACTGCGCGGCGCCAGGACTCTTCAGACCCAGCTGTTCTCACTGGATAACGTGGAAGTGCTGTGGGATACCGTAGTGGAGAAGATTAACGGAGCAGACCAGGTGGAATCCATTACAATCCGGAATGTGAAGACGGATGCCTCCGGGGAGCTTCCGGTTGACGGCGTGTTCATCGCAGTGGGAATCCATCCGCAGAGCAGCGCTTTCGACGGCCTTGTGGAGATGGATCACGGATACATTAAGGCGGGAGAGGACTGTGAGACATCGGTTCCCGGTATCTTCGCAGCCGGAGATGTGAGAACAAAGCAGTTAAGACAGGTATCCACTGCTGTGGCGGACGGAGCAAACGCCATCACCAGTGTGGAACGCTATCATACGGTCAATTCTTAAAACAGACGTTTACCAGATGCGCCTGATTCCATTCAGGCGCATTGGTGCGTTTTAATGGAAAAATAACAGGGGGGATATTACATATGCAGCGGGGAAAACAGCCGTTATGGAGGCGGAAGATTGTTTTTGTGGTGGTGTTTTTAATGGTTAACCTCATATCCATTGCATTTCTGGCCGTGAGAGAAAAAGCGGCGGTGAATCAGAAGCTGTTTGATCAGGCAGCCGAGACGGAGGTACAGTTTGGAGGAATCATGGAGACGTATGAACGCTCCTTCCAGCTTTTTGCACACATGATGGCACGTGAAATCGAACATGAGCCGGATCCGGACTCCGTGCGCGCCTATTTAAAAGGGATGGATGCCTCTCTCCTCAATATCGTGGGGGAGACGTATGACGGACTTTACATGTATTACAAGGGACAGTACTTATACAGCTGGGACACGCCCTATTCCGTCTATGAAGATTCCGGTTATGTGGTAACAGAACGGCCATGGTATCAGGACGCTGTGGCGGGCAAAGGGGAGATCGTCTTCACACCGCCTTATATGAGCTACGCCAACCACTATATCCTGACGACCATTTCCCAGCTGCAGGCCGATGGGGAAACGGTCTTTGCCTATGACATCAAGATGGAGGACATTCAGAATCTGGTCTCCTCCATGGAGCAGTTCCAGCAGGAACAGATCCTGATCTATGATGGCGCAGGCACCGTGGTAGGCAGCACGGTACCCGGTTATCTGGGAGGAAACTTACAGATTTCGCTGGAAGAGGCGGCGCAGAATCTGGAAGACGCACAGGCGGAGCTGGATGCTCTGAAAATGGATAGCGGCGCCGAAACGGCCAGGGCAGAGGACACAGACAGCACAGAAGACGCTGTTGGGGCAGAAGACACGGCCAAGTCCGAAGAAATCGCCAAAGCAGAAGAAAAACGGGAGTCGGCCGCTGCATTTCTGGAGTTTCGCCAAAGACTCAGCGAATGGGGCAAGACCTCCGGTGATATGAGCGGGTCCGCGAAGCCGGTCACCATGGATGGAAACCGGTACTACCTCTATAATCATCAGACAGCGGACTGCGGCATGATGGTTCTCGTACCGGAAGTGACCATGCTGAAGGCCACCGTCGGCACCTGGCTGGTACCGTTTCTGGTGATGGAACTCATCTTAATTTACGTTCTGGGCAGCGTGGGAAGAGAACTGAGAAATCAGGAGCTGCGTGCGGCTTACGTAAAGATGGGGCAGATTCAGAAACGGCTGGAGCTGGCACTGTCGGCCGCACAGAAGGCGGCAGCGGTCGATGATCTGACCGGCCTGATGAATTTCAAGTCATTCCAGACAGAGGTGGGAGAGCAGCTGGATACCATGGATGAGAAGGACAGCGGAATTCTGATCATGATTGACGGCGACCACTTCAAACGTGTCAATGACAATTACGGTCACAGCGTCGGGGACGAGGTGATCAGGCTGTCCGCGCAGATGATCATCGGACGAATCAGGACCGTGGACCTTGCGTCGAGGCTGCACGGGGACGAGTTTGCCATCTTCGTATCCAATACGGATAATTACGATGTGGCCAGAACCATTATGGAGGACATCAACGCATCGATTGCCAAAGAGGCCGGGAAGCGGAACATGCCTGCCATCACACTGTCGGCCGGCGCAGTGACAGCCCGCAGGGGAGGGCGTTACACGGAACTGTTCAAGGCAGCCGACGAGGCATTATACCAGGCGAAGAAGACCCATAACGGCGGCTTCGCCAGCTTTGAGGAATGATAGAAGCGCAGGTCAGGGCACAGGCCATACCGAAAAAAATAAGGGTTCCGGATATCCGGAACCCTTATGCTTACTTAAAACCTATCTTCGATCAGAACTCCGGTTCAATAAGACCGTATGTTCCGCCTTTTCTCTTATAAACCACGTTTACTTCCTCGGTATCCGCATTTAAGAATACGTAGAAGTTGTGTCCGAGAAGCTCCATCTGTACGCAGGCTTCTTCAGGATCCATGGGTTTTACTGCAAATTTCTTGGACTTTACAATCTGGATTTCTTCTTCTGCGGAAGCGTCTTCCTGTAAGAAGGCTTCTGAGAAGGAAGGTGCGGATTGTTTCTTATCAATCAGCTTGTTTTTATATTTTTTCAACTGGCGTTCCAGGATCTCTTCTACGAGATCGATGGATACGTACATATCACTGCTTGATTCTTCTGCTCTGATTATATGTCCTTTCACCGGAATTGTTACTTCGATTTTCTGAATATCTTTCTGTACGCTGAGTCTTACTACAGCTTCTGTCGCGGGTGCAAAGAAACGGTCCAGTTTACCAAGCTTGTCCTCGACTGCTTCGCGCAACCCCTGTGTTACCTCAATATTTCTTCCTGTAATTGTAAAACGCATAAGTCTTCAGCTCCTTTTTCTTGAGATGTTATCAGTATACCATATTTATTTGAAAAATTCAATTATGTTACGAAAATATCAAGACAATTAATCTAAATTTTTTGTAAAATGTTTCTACTTATAAATGCCCAAAATATTGAGAAACTATATATTGGGGTACAAAAAAGTCAAGGGAAAAATTGTATTTTTTGTCGAAATAAGTAAGTTTATGACAAGTATACAAAAATTGAAAGGGAAAAACGTGTCTGGTGGAAAAAGGGGATTTCCGGCGAAAAGATGTGGATAATGTGGATAACTCGGTGTATAAGTCGTTTTTGCCCTAAATATTGGGTTTGTGGGTGGGGATAAAAATGGGGGAAATGTGCACAGAAAGATGTGGATAATGTGGATAAGTAGAAAATCGAACAGATTTTTTGTGCAACTTGCCAGGTTTACCATAATATACATTGATTTTGTCGAATTGTGGTGCCGGTCAGACGCCCCAACCGGGTGTAAGAATGTCCGAACTATTAGCAGAATGTTAATTTTTTATGAATTCATTGAATTAAAAATGAGTTAGTGCTACAATATACAGGATTATACTGTGTTTATTTAGTAAGAAGAGTAGGAGAATGAATCATGAACCTCGTTCAAAAGGTATTTGGAACTCATAGTGAAAGAGAATTAAAGTTAATCAATCCGATTGTAGATAAGATAGAGGCACTCCGTCCGAAGATGATCGCACTGACGGATGAGGAGCTGAGGGACAACACACGGCTTTTTAAAGAAAGGCTGGCAGCAGGTGAGACCCTCGACGATATTTTGCCGGAGGCATATGCAACGGTTCGAGAGGCAGCAAGACGAGTCCTGGATATGGAACACTTCCGTGTACAGTTAATCGGCGGCATCGTTCTCCATCAGGGACGTATTGCCGAGATGAGAACAGGTGAAGGTAAGACCCTCGTATCTACCTGTCCGGCTTATTTAAACGCACTGGCCGGAAAAGGAGTACAGATCGTTACGGTCAACGACTACCTGGCAAAGCGTGATGCGGAGTGGATGGGACGAGTTCATGAATTCCTTGGACTGAAGGTAGGCGTGGTGTTAAACTCCATGACTTCGGATGAGAGACGTGAAGCCTATAACTGTGATATTACCTATGTTACGAACAACGAGCTTGGATTTGACTACTTGAGAGATAATATGGCCATCTATAAAGAACAGATGGTATTGAGAGAACTTGATTACGCAATCATCGATGAGGTGGACTCTGTATTGATCGATGAGGCAAGAACACCGCTTATCATTTCCGGACAGAGCGGAAAGTCCACGAAGCTTTACGAGGTCTGTGATATTCTGGCCCGTCAGTTAGAGCGCGGTGAGGCATCCGGAGAATTCTCCAAGATGGCGGCCATCATGGGCGAGGAGATCGAGGAGACCGGAGATTTCGTCGTTGATGAGAAGGACAAGGTTGTAAACTTGACTGAGCAGGGCGTGGCCAAGGTGGAGCAGTTCTTCCATCTGGAGAACTTATCCGACCCTGAGAACCTGGAGATCCAGCACAACATCATTCTGGCTCTTCGTGCCAACTATCTGATGTTCCGTGACAAGGATTATGTGGTAAAGGATGACGAAGTACTGATCGTTGATGAGTTTACCGGACGTATCATGCCGGGCAGACGGTATTCCGACGGTCTGCATCAGGCCATTGAGGCGAAGGAGCATGTAAACGTCAGAAGAGAGAGCAAGACGCTTGCGACCATCACGTTCCAGAACTTCTTTAATAAATATGCGAAGAAATCCGGTATGACCGGTACTGCTCTTACGGAGGAAAAAGAATTCCGTAATACGTACGGTATGGATGCGATCGAGATTCCGACAAACAGGCCGATCGCCCGTATTGATATGGAAGACGCGGTTTACAAGACGAAAAAAGAAAAATTCAAAGCTGTCTGCGATTCTGTAGAAGAAGCTTATAAGAAAGGCCAGCCTGTGCTGGTAGGTACGATCACCATCGAGACCTCCGAGATGTTAAGCGGCATGTTAAAGCGCCGCGGCGTTCCGCACAAGGTGCTGAATGCGAAGTATCATGAGCTGGAGGCCGAGATCGTAGCCGACGCCGGTGTGCACAAGGCCGTTACCATCGCCACCAACATGGCCGGCCGTGGTACCGATATTAAGCTTGACGATGAAGCCAAGGCCTGCGGCGGTTTAAAGATCATCGGTACAGAGCGTCATGAGTCACGCCGTATCGATAACCAGCTGCGCGGACGTTCCGGACGTCAGGGAGACCCGGGTGAGTCCAGATTCTATATCTCCCTGGAAGACGATTTAATGAGACTCTTCGGTTCCGAGCGTCTGATGAGCATGTTCAATGCACTGGGCGTTCCGGAAGGCGAGCAGATCGAGCACAAGATGCTTTCCAACGCCATCGAGAAGGCACAGATGAAGATAGAGACCAACAACTACGGTATTCGTGAGAACCTGTTAAAGTATGACGAGGTTATGAACGAACAGCGTGAGGTCATTTACGCGGAGCGCCGGAAAGTACTGGATGGCGACAACATGCGTGACGTAATCTTAAAGATGGTAACCGATATCGTGGAGAACGCGGTCGATTTGTCCATTACTGACGAGCAGATGCCGGAAGAATGGGATTTAGGCGAGCTGAACACGCTTCTTCTTCCGATCGTTCCGATCAAGCCGGTTGTTCTTCCGGAAGATAAGAAGATCAAGAAGAACGAACTGAAGCATATGCTGAAAGAGGAAGCCATCAAGCTTTACGAGACGAAGGAAGCGGAGTTCCCGGATGCGGAGCAGATCCGTGAGATCGAGCGTGTTATCTTATTAAAGGTCATCGACAACAAGTGGATGTCCCATATCGACGATATGGACCAGCTGCGCCAGGGCATCGGTTTACAGGCTTACGGCCAGAGAGATCCGCTGGTAGAGTATAAGATGAGCGGCTATCAGATGTTCGATGAGATGACAGCAGCTATCCGCGAAGATACTGTGAGAATCTTAATGCATATCCGTGTCGAGCAGAAGGTGGAGAGAGAGCCTGCGGCCAAGGTAACAGGGACCAACAAGGACGACAGCGCCGCCAAGGCACCGGTTAAGAGAAACGAAACCAAGATTTATCCAAACGATCCGTGTCCATGCGGTTCCGGTAAGAAATATAAACAGTGCTGCGGCCGCAAGGTGATATAGGCGTCTGTATTATTCTTTTGAATGAAGAGGGTTCAACCGACGAAAGGATACAGGTTGGACCCTTTTTAAATAAAATTAATTATAAGAAAGTGGGTGACACAGTGGTAGAGTTAGACCAGTACAAATATGAATTATCTACGTTTGAAAAACCATTAGTGGAAGTGAGGGATTCACTTTGACTTAGATAATAAGTTAAAGAGGATTGATGAGCTTGACAAATCCATGGAGGAACCGGGCTTCTGGGAAGATCCGGAAAAGTCCACGAAGATCGTACAGCTGGCGAAGAACTTAAAAGATACTGTAAATGGCTATAAAGACCTGGAGCAGCAGTTTGAGGACATCGGCGTGATGATCGAGATGGGCAATGAAGAGAACGACCCGTCTGTGGTTCCCGAAGTGGAAGAGATGTTAAAGGAATTTAAGGATAAGCTGGAGGAGATGAGGATCAACACGCTCCTGTCCGGCGAATATGACAGCGATAACGCCATTTTAAGGCTGAATGCCGGCGCTGGCGGTACCGAGTCCTGTGACTGGTGCAGCATGCTTTACCGCATGTACAACCGCTGGGCTGAGAAGAAGGGATATTCCGTGGAAGTACTGGATTATCTGGACGGTGAAGAGGCTGGAATCAAGTCGGTCACGATCCAGGTCAACGGAGAGAATGCCTTCGGATATTTAAAGTCGGAGAAGGGCGTTCACAGGCTTGTCCGGATCTCCCCGTTCAACGCGGCCGGTAAGCGTCAGACCTCCTTTGTATCCTGCGATGTGATGCCGGATATCGAAGAGGACCTGGATGTGGATATTAACGAAGAGGACTTGAGGATCGACACGTACCGTTCCAGCGGCGCGGGCGGCCAGCATATCAACAAGACCTCATCCGCTATCCGTATTACCCACATTCCCACCGGAATCGTGGTGCAGTGCCAGAATGAACGGTCCCAGTTCCAGAACAAGGACAAGGCCATGCAGATGCTGAAGGCAAAGCTGTATCTGTTAAAACAGCAGGAGAATGCGGAGAAGCTGTCCGATATCCGCGGCGACGTGACGGAGATCGGCTGGGGCAACCAGATTCGTTCCTATGTCCTGCAGCCATACACCATGGTAAAGGATCACCGGACCAATGCCGAGACCGGCAACGTGAACAGCGTGCTGGACGGAGCGCTGGATCTGTTTATCTACGCTTACCTGCGCTGGATCGGCACTGGAGCGAAGGCAAACGACAGCACGGGGACCAATACCCTGTAGCAGGCTGCGATAGAACAAAGGGATTCCCTTTCGTTGCCATTTCTAAAATTTTTATAAAAAATAGTTGCATACCCTGAATAAATATGATAATATCTTCCCTATGAGCACAGATGTATTTCTATTGCGGACACAGAAGGGAAGATATTTTTTTATGGAAGAAAAGAGCAAATATTTCGTGGTGAAGCAGAAGGCCGTGCCGGAAGTATTACTGAAGGTGGTCGAGGCTAAGAAGCTTTTGGAATCAGAGCGAGTCATAACCGTTCAGGAGGCGACTGATCGTGTGGGAATCAGCCGCAGTTCTTTTTATAAGTACAAGGATGATATCTTTCCGTTCTATGATAACGCGAAGGGAAAGACCATCACACTCGTGATGCAGATGGACGATGAGCCGGGATTATTATCCGATTTGCTGCATATTGTGGCAGTGTACCATGCCAATATCCTGACGATCCATCAGAGTATTCCGGTAAATGGGGTGGCTACGCTGACCTTAAGCGTGGAAGTCCTGGAAAGCACGGGCAATGTATCCAGGATGGTAGAGGACATGGAAGAGAAACACGGAGTTCACTACGTAAAAATATTAGCCAGGGAGTGATAATTATGATTCATGTTGCAGTTATGGGCTACGGCACAATCGGTTCCGGTGTGGTAGAGATCTTGGAAAAGAATCGCGAAACCATCACAAAGAGAACCGGCGATACCGTCAATGTAAAATATGTACTTGATTTGAGAGAATTTCCGGGAACACCGGTAGAGAATAAGATTGTTCATGATTTTTCGGTCATTGAGAATGACCCTGAGGTTACCATGGTAATCGAGACCATGGGCGGACTGAATCCAGCCTATCCCTTCGTGAAGGCCTGCTTAGAGGCGGGAAAGCACGTGGCCACCTCCAACAAGGCGCTGGTTGCAGCACACGGGACAGAGCTCTTAAAAATTGCCGGAGAGAAAAATGTCAACTTCTTCTTCGAAGCCAGCGTAGGCGGCGGTATTCCGATTATCCGTCCGCTGTACACCTCTCTTGCGGGCGAGGAGATCGAGGAGATTACCGGTATTTTAAACGGTACGACAAACTATATTTTAACGAAGATGGATAAAGAGGGAGAGACCTTTGAATCCGCTTTAAAAGAGGCTCAGGACTTAGGCTATGCCGAGAGAAATCCGGAGGCCGACGTGGAAGGCCACGACACCTGCAGAAAGATCGCGATTCTCACTGCCATGGCGACCGGCCATGAGGTTGATTATGAAGACATTCATACGGAGGGCATCACCTCGATTTCAGACGTGGACTTTAAGTATGCAGAGAAGCTGGGAACCTCCGTGAAGCTGTTTGGCTCCAGCCGCATAAAGGATGGGGAGATTCACGCCTGGGTGGCGCCGGTCATGATCGGCAAGGACCATCCACTTTACTCTGTGAGCGATGTGTTCAACGGAATTCTGGTGAAGGGCAACATGCTTGGAACCTCCATGTTCTATGGCAGCGGCGCGGGAATGCTTCCGACGGCCAGCGCAGTGATCGCCGATATCATCGAAGCCGTTCAGAACAGAAACCGCCATGTGGAGATGGGCTGGGATGACAGCCGGCTTGCCATCGCCCCGATTGAGACGTCTTCCTGCCGGTTCTTCATCCGGATCAAGGGGATTGCCGGGGAGCGTCTGGCGGAGGTTCAGAAGGTATTCGGAGATGTCACAGTGATCGAGCTGGATCATATGGACGAATTCGCTGTGGTGACTGACGTCATGACGGAAGCGGAGTATGAGAAGAAGGCGAAGAAGCTGTCCGGAATCAGACAGCGGATCAGAGCGGAAGTATAAAGTTTTCAGAAAGGACCGCATCCATGTTAATCGTAAAGAAATTCGGCGGAAGTTCCGTCGCGGATAAAGACAGAATATACAATGTGGCAAGACGCTGCATCGAGGAGTATGAAAAAGGAAATGAGGTCGTGGTCGTCTTATCGGCTATGGGAAAGACGACGGATGGCTTAATTGCAAAGGCTCATGAGATCAATCCCAATCCCCCCAGGAGGGAGATGGATATGCTTCTGGCCACCGGAGAACAGACCAGCGTCGCGCTGATGTCCATGGCCATGAGCGCGCTGGGCGTGCCCGCAGTGTCCTTAAACGCGGCACAGGTTGCCATGCACACCACATCGGCCTACGGTATGGCCAAGTTAAAACGGATTGATACCGAGCGCATCCGCCATGAACTGGATGCCAGAAAGATCGTAATCATCACTGGTTTTCAGGGAATCAACAAGTACGATGACATAACGACTCTGGGACGCGGCGGTTCCGATACTACCGCGGTGGCGCTTGCGGCGGCTCTCCATGCAGACGCCTGCGAGATTTACACCGATGTGGATGGTGTATACACAGCGGATCCGAGAATCGTACCCAATGCGAGAAAGCTTTCCGAGGTATCCTACGACGAGATGCTGGAATTTGCCTCTCTGGGAGCCAAGGTATTACATAACCGTTCCGTCGAGATGGCGAAGCGGTACGGAGTTCAGTTAGTGGTCTTATCGAGCCTTACGAGGGCGGAAGGTACTATCATCAAGGAGGAAACAAAAGTGGAAAGAATGCTGGTTAGCGGTGTGGCCGCGGATAAGAATGTGGCCCGTATCTCCGTGATCGGAGTGAAGAATGAACCGGGTATCGCTTTTAAAATATTCAACCTGCTGGCGAGACACCATATTAACGTGGATATCATCATCCAGTCCATCGGCCGGGAAGAGAGAAAGGATATCTCCTTTACCGTGGCGAGAACGGATCTGCAGGAGGCCATGACGCTGCTGAATGAAAACCGGGAGGTCCTTACGGCTCAGACTATTGCCTGTGAGGAAGGCGTGGCGAAGATCTCCATCATCGGCGCGGGGATGACCAGTAATCCGGGCGTTGCTGCCAAGATGTTTGAGTCTCTCTACAGCGCCAATGTCAATATCAAGATGATTGCAACGTCAGAGATCAGAATTACCGTACTCATCGCAGAAGAAGACGTGAACCGTGCCATGAGAACCGTCCATGATGCGTTTGATTTAGCAGACTGATCAGGGCAGAGACGAAAATGATTAATGAGGTCTTTGGCTTTATAAAAAAACTGCTGGGCATCGGAATGCCCTGCGCCTTCCATTCCCTGACCGGGCTGTACTGCCCGGGATGCGGAGGGACGAGAGCCGTGAGGGAACTTCTCTATGGCGATCTGCGCATGAGCTTTCAGTACCATCCTCTCGTGCTTTACGGGGCTGTCGTCGTTCTGCTGGAGCTGGTATCCTGGGGCGCGTCCCGCGTCTTTCACCGTCCGGGGCTGCATATCAGGCGGTATAATCTCTTTATCCTGATCGGCGCGGGTATTGTGGTGGGAAACTGGTTTTACAAGAATTACATGCTGGTGTTCCGCGGAGTGGATTTGCTGCCGCTGCTGAAATAAGATGTGCTGGAGCATATGAAAAGAGCTCCTGGGAATTGGATATTATCTTTCCAATTTCCAGGAGCTCTTTTTTCTGCAAATCTGCTGAGATTATTGAGTTGGAAACAGCGCAGCCGGATTCTGCAGCGCTTCCATCAAATCACGGAAATATTTGCCGGCCATGGTGTCAGTCCCCATAACATCGTAAACGATAATGATAAAGAATGTCATGAGCAGACCGCAGACCGCCGCCAGAATCGACAGGATCAGCCCAAGCTGCGCCTGCTGTGTAAACGGCTTTCCCTTTTTGGACGCCACGGCACAGGCAATTCCCAGAAGGCCGAGAGTCAGTCCTGCCGGAAGGCCCCAGATGGGACCGCACATGCAGTTGCCTATAAGGCCCAGGCCGCCCAGAAATACCGACCAGGAGGCCCAGAGAGTTCCCGGTGACGGCATATTCGGAAGCAGGCCGTTGTTTTTATTGTTATTATCTTCCATTGTATAAGTACCTCTTCTGAATGCTATTGTATGATTGTAGCACGAAAATGGCCGCATGTCCAGTAGGAGGGAAGGCCCGTTAAATCCTGTCTTGCATAACCGTATCTTATGAATTATAATAGTTTAATTGAAACAAGTATCAGAGCATGTTTGAAAATTCGTTTCAGGCATGTTCTCGAAATAAGGGGAAAAACATGGACATTATCAGGGCACTACAGGAAGAACTGGGAATCGGCCGCGGACAGGTGGAAGCGGCTGTCAAACTGATCGACGAGGGCAACACGATCCCGTTTATTGCCAGATACAGAAAAGAAGCGACCGGATCATTAAATGACGAGGTCTTGAGGAATCTGGATGAGAGACTGCGCTATCTGCGCAATCTGGAAGAGAAGAAGGAGCAGGTGATTTCTTCGATCCGCGAGCAGGAGAAGCTGACACCGGAACTGGAACAGCAGATTCTGGCGGCGGCCACACTGGTGGCGGTGGAGGATTTATACCGTCCGTACCGCCCGAAGCGAAGGACGAGGGCGACTATCGCAAAGGAAAAAGGGCTGGAACCGCTGGCAGATTTAATCCTGCTTCAGCAGATGAAAGGCTCTGTTCTCGATGCGGCCAGGGATTATATCTCCGGGGAGAAAGGCGTTGCCACGGCGGAGGAAGCCGTGGAAGGAGCCAAGGATATTCTCGCGGAGCGGATCTCCGACAATGCGGAATACCGGACGTATATCCGAAACGCGACGATGAGCCAGGGCAGCCTCCAGTCTGTGGCAAAGGATGAGAAGGCGGAGTCGGTCTATGAGATGTACTATCAGTACGAGGAGACCATCAAGAAGACGGCGGGCCACCGGATTCTGGCCCTGAACCGTGGGGAAAAAGAGAAGTTTCTGACCGTAAAGGTGCTGGCTCCTGTGGAACAGATCATCCGCTTTCTGGAAAAGAAAGTGATCGTAAAGGACAACCCTCATACTACGCCCGTTTTACGGGAAGTGGTGGCGGACAGCTATGACCGTCTGATCGCCCCTGCGATTGAGCGGGAGATCAGAAACGACTTAACGGAGAAGGCGGAGGACGGCGCCATAAAGGTGTTCGGAAAGAATCTGGAGCAGCTTCTGATGCAGCCTCCAATTGTGGGCCGCGTCGTCATGGGATGGGACCCGGCGTTCCGTACCGGATGCAAGCTGGCCGTGGTGGACGAGACCGGAAAGGTGCTGGATACCGTGGTCATCTATCCAACTGCGCCCCAGAACAAGGTTGAGGAAGCAAAGGTCATCTTAAAGAAGATGATTAAAAAATACAACGTTTCCCTGATTTCCGTGGGAAATGGAACGGCTTCCAGGGAGTCGGAACAGATTATCGTGGAACTGTTAAAGGAACTGCAGCAGCCGGTTCAGTATATTATCGTCAATGAGGCGGGCGCTTCCGTATACTCAGCCAGCAAGCTGGCCACAGAGGAGTTTCCGCAGTTTGACGTGGGACAGAGGAGTGCGGTCTCCATCGCGAGACGGCTTCAGGATCCGCTGTCGGAGCTGGTGAAGATCGATCCCAAGTCCATCGGGGTGGGCCAGTACCAGCATGATATGAATCAGAAGCATTTGAGCGAAGCGCTGACGGGAGTCGTTGAGACCGCCGTAAACCGGGTTGGTGTGGATTTAAACACCGCCTCGGCCTCGCTGCTGGAATACATCTCCGGAATCACGAAGACGATTGCGAAGAATATTGTGACGTACCGGGAAGAAAACGGGGCCTTTACCTCCAGAAACCAGCTGCTAAAGGTGGCGAAGCTGGGGCCGAAGGCGTACGAGCAGTGCGCGGGCTTCATGAGAATCCAGGGAGGCAGGAATCCTCTCGACGGTACCAGCGTGCATCCGGAGAGCTACGAGGCGGCCGAAAAGCTGCTGGACAGGCTGGGCTACGACGTGGCCGAGCTGGCTCACGGCGGGATCAAGGGAATCGGCAAGAAGGTCACAGGCTATAAAAAGCTGGCCGAGGAACTGGGAATCGGAGAGATTACCCTTCAGGATATCGTAAAAGAACTGGAAAAACCGGGCCGTGACCCGCGAGATGAGATGCCGAAGCCGATCCTGCGCACGGATGTGCTGGATATGAAGGATTTACAGCCGGGCATGGTGTTAAAGGGCACGGTGAGAAATGTCATCGATTTCGGCGCATTTGTGGATATCGGAGTCCATCAGGATGGACTGGTCCACATTTCGCAGATGTCGGAAAAATTTATCAAGCATCCGCTGGAGGCGGTCAGTGTCGGGGATATCGTGGAAGTCAAGGTGATCAGTGTGGACGTGGCCAAAAAACGTATCGCGCTGACGATGAAATTATAGGAGGTGCGTATGGAACAGGAACCAATGGAGCGTGAGCCGATGGAGCGGGAACCAATGGAGCGTGAGCCGATGGAGCGGGAGGCGATGGAACGGGAGCCGGTGGAGCAGGAAACGATGGAACAGGAGCCAATGGTACAGACAGACCCGGTGGCATTTACGGTGAAGCTGACTGCTAAGGACTTATGGAAATTCTCCCTGTACCACTCCAACAAAGGTATGCTGGGCATATTCAATGTGATTTTCAGCCTGGCGGCCATCTTTCTGCTGGTTACCACCTGGGGGTCCAACACGGCGATGTACCGGGCGCTGCTTGTGATCTGCGCGCTGATGTTCACTGTGTGGCAGCCGTTTCTCCTGTATCTGAAGGCGGCCAGGCAGTCTAAGAGTCCGGTTATCCAGAATCCGATGAACCTTTCCTTCAGCAGGGAAGGCGTCGTTGTGACTCAGGGAACGGAGCGTCTGGAGCTCATCTGGGAGAACATCGGACGGGTGGAGCGGATCAGAGGCATGATGATTGTATACATGGACAAGGTACACGCGTATCTGCTCCCGGATTCGATTACCGGCGAGAAGAGAGAGGCGCTGTCGGAACTGTTCCGGGAGAGTCTGCCGGCGGAGCGGAGAAAGAAGATATAAGAGTCAGCAGGGCCGGTAAAACGGTATGGAGGAAAGAATAAATGGTAACAGAGACATGGACACCGGAAGAGACGTATGCCCTTGGCAGACGGCTGGGGGAGGCGGCGAAGCCGTCTTCCGTATACTGTTTAAACGGAGATTTGGGAGTTGGAAAGACTGTATTTACGCAGGGATTTGCCGACGGTCTCGGTGTGGAAGGACCTGTGGACAGCCCGACCTTTACCATCGTCAAGCAGTATGACGACGGCAGGATGCCGTTTTACCATTTTGATGTTTACCGGATCGGTGATGTCAGTGAGATGGACGAGATCGGCTATGAGGACTGTTTCTACGGAGACGGCGTCAGCCTGGTGGAATGGGGCGGCCTGATTGAGGAAATTCTGCCGGAGGATGTGATTACGGTGAAGATCGAAAAGGATTTGGGAAAAGGATTTGATTACAGAAGGATTACTGTGGAGGGACTGGAATGAGGATATTAGGGATAGAGAGCTCGTCGCTGGTGGCATCGGTGGCCGTAGTGACGGACGGCGTGGTGACAGCGGAATATACGGTGAATTTTAAGAAGACCCATTCCCAGACGCTTTTACCCATGCTGGATGAGATTGTCCGCATGGTGGAGCTGGATTTAGAAACCGTAGACGCGATTGCAGTGTCCGGCGGACCGGGATCGTTTACCGGTCTCCGTATCGGTTCTGCCACAGGGAAGGGGCTTGGGCTGGCGCTTAAGAAGCCGCTTATCCATATCCCGACGGTAGACGGTATGGCGTACGGTATGTACGGCTACGGCGGCCTGGTCTGCCCGATCATGGACGCCAGAAGAAACCAGGTCTACACCGGTATCTATGACAACCGGGAGGGATTTACGGCTGTCAGGGAGCAGTGCGCCATGGACATCGATGAACTGGTGGATGAATTAAACAACATGGAAACCAGGGTGGTGTTCCTGGGAGACGGAGTTCCCGTTTACAGAGAGCGGATCGCGGAACGCATGACCGTCCCGTTTTCATTTGCGCCGGCGCATGTCAACAGGCAGAGGGCCGCGGCTGTGGCGGCTCTGGGCTGTATCTATTACGAAGAAGGGCGAATCGAGACGGCCGAAGAACACGCGCCGGATTACTTGAGAAAGCCTCAGGCTGAGCGGGAACGGGAAGCTGGCACTGCGCCACATAATTTCCTGTAACAACCCTGGAGCGAGAATAAAGGAGAGCGGCTGTATGCTTAGAGAAATGATTCCGGAGACGGATATGGACTGTGTCGCTGAGATGGAGACGCAGTGTTTCAGCGATCCGTGGACGCCGGAGATGATTCTGGATTCCCTCCGTACGGGACTGGATACATGGCTGATTCTGGAAGCGGAGGGAGAGGCTTCCGGATACTGTGTGTTCCGCACCATTGCAGGCGAGGCGGAACTTCTCCGGATCGGCGTCCGTCCGCCTTTAAGGGGTCTCGGGTATGGGAAGAAACTGATGGAAGGCGTGGTCGAAAATTCCAGAAAAAATGGGGTGACAGCCATCGCCTTGGAAGTGAGAGAAGGCAACACACCGGCCAGAAGCCTATATAAATCCTATGGTTTTAAAGAGGAGTGCATCCGCAGTGATTACTACAGGGACCCAAAGGAAGATGCCGTGATCATGTGGAACCGTGAGATTTCAAACATTTACCACTAAAATTTCACCATGGCACCGTTTATAATGTAGGGGTATCCGGTAAGGATGCTCCTTTTCGCATCTGCAAAATCAGACAGCGGCGAACTGGAGAAATCCGGAAAGTGCGAAAAAGAAAGGTGAGAGTAGGATGAGAAAGTACACAAGCGGTGGCCAGCTGGAGGCAGTTGTATGCAACTGCTGCGGCAAGAAATTGATTGTAGTGGATGGAATCGTGAGGGAAGGTGTTTTAAGCATTAATCATGCGTGGGATTTTTTTTCGGAAAAGGATGGGGAGATTCACCATTTTGATTTATGTGAACCGTGTTATGACGCAGTAATCAGTGAGTTTAAGCTTCCGGTGGACGTGGAGGAGCAGAAGGAATTTCTGTGAATAGGTAAGAATGGTAACGCTCCATGGCTTCCGTGCAGTCCGGAGCGGGGGACAGACAGGAAAAAAGAAATCATCTGCGCTCCTGTTCATACCCCTCTCCGGACTGCACGGAAGCCATGGGGCTGTATACCGGAGGCGTTGGAAGACAGGATAAACGAAGTTTTCCCGGCGCGGTCCGGTATCTGGGCCATGAGATTAGAGGGGATTGGCAGAAAGTTAATAGATTACCTGGAAAATGTAGTTTGTGCCGATGCTCACAGACTATTTTTATTTGACAGGAAGGTTCATCCTGTTAAATAAAAACTCCCCGGAGGATGCGCACTCCGCGCTAAGGAAATTTGGTTGCTGAAGCAACCCCGCTCCGGCGCAAGAGTCCGGCTTGCCGGACTCTTTGGTGTTGCAGATTTCAATCCGGAAGCGAAGCGTTTTTACGAAAAAAATGGCTATCGGCAGGTGGGGGAGATTCCCGGCCTTTACAGAGAGGGAATAACGGAATACATTATGATGAAGGAAAAATGAGTGAAGCCCGGCCAGACAAAGACTCTTGATTATTTATGCCAACCTGTGTTATGATTTCGGTTAGGCGGCAGCGCAGTTGCTGTGTCCTTTTGGATTCGTGATCCGAAAGATGGACTGAAATAAATAATGAAAGAAACGAGGATCTGTCTATGTTAGATATATGTTTGCTGGGCACGGGAGGTATGATGCCTCTGCCGTATCGGTGGCTGACTTCCATGATGGCGCGCTGTGATGGAAGCAGCCTTTTAATCGATTGCGGCGAGGGAACGCAGATTGCTCTGAAGGAAAAGGGATGGAGCCCCAAGCCGATTGACGTCATCTGCTTTACTCATTACCACGCGGACCACATCAGCGGTCTGCCGGGACTTCTTTTAACCATGGGAAACGCGGAACGGACAGAACCCCTGACCATGATCGGCCCCAGGGGGCTGGAGCGGGTGGTGACGGCGCTTCGTGTGATCGCACCGGAACTGCCCTTTGAACTGAAATTCATCGAGCTCAGTGAGCCGAGAGAACAGCTTAAGATGGGTCCCTACGTGATTGATGCGTACCGTGTGAATCACAACGTGGTCTGCTACGGATATTCCATTTCCATTCTGAGAACGGGCCGTTTCGATGTGGAACGGGCGAAAGAGTATGAGATCCCTCAGAAATTCTGGAGCCGTCTGCAGCGGGGAGAGACCATGGAAGAGGACGGAAAGGTATTTACACCGGACATGGTTCTGGGCCCGACGCGGAGAGGCTTAAAGGTTACGTACTGTACCGATACGAGACCGGTGCCGGTGATTGCCGAATATGCGAAGGATGCGGATCTCTTTATCTGTGAGGGCATGTACGGCGAGGACGGCAAGGAGGCCAAGGCCAGGGAATACAAGCACATGACCTTTTACGAGGCGGCCAGGCTGGCGAAGGAAGCGAATCCGAAGCAGCTGTGGTTGACCCATTACAGTCCTTCCCTGACGAGGCCTGAGGAGTTTATGGACAAGGTAAGAGAGATCTTTCCACGGGCAAAGGCGGCGAAGGACGCATGGACCGTGGAACTGGAATTTGAGTAACGATTCAGCCGTGCGGCAGTATGTACGGAAAAGTGTGTTACAAGCTCGCTTGTATAAGCGCTTTTTTGTACATACTGACATAGGGCGGAACGCCCGGGCTTCATGTTTTCGTGCTTTTCGAAAACATGAAGATGCACGGCTGAATCGCTACGAATTTGATGAAGATTGATGAGGCAAATGAAATGAAAAAGAATCATACTGAGGAAGATGTCTATATACTGGCGATTGAGAGCTCCTGTGATGAGACCGCGGCGGCGGTGGTCAAGAACGGCCGGGAAGTGCTGTCCAACATCATTTCCTCCCAGATCGCACTCCACACCATCTATGGCGGCGTGGTGCCCGAGATTGCGTCGAGAAAACATATTGAAAAGATTAACCAGGTGGTGGAAGCGGCTCTTTCTGAAGCGGGGATGACACTGGAGGAGATGGACGCTGTCGGCGTGACCTACGGGCCAGGCCTGGTAGGCGCGCTTTTGGTGGGCGTAGCCGAGGCAAAGGCCATCGCCTATGCGGCTAAGAAGCCGCTGGTCGGAGTCCATCACATCGAGGGACATGTTTCTGCCAATTTTATTGAGCATCCGGAGCTGGAACCGCCCTTTATGTGTCTGATTGTCTCAGGCGGCCATACGCACCTCGTTGTAGTGAAGGATTACGGTGAGTTTGAGATCCTGGGCAGAACGAGAGACGACGCGGCAGGAGAGGCCTTTGACAAGGTGGCCAGGGCTGTGGGACTGGGATACCCGGGCGGTCCGAAGATCGATAAGGCTGCGAAAGAGGGCAATCCGCAGGCCATCCGTTTCCCGAGGGCAAAGGTGGAGGCCAACGTCTACGATTTCAGCTTCAGCGGTCTCAAATCAGCCGTGTTGAATCACATCAACCATGCGAAGATGATGGGGGAGGAGATCAATGTGCCTGATTTAGCGGCCTCGTTCCAGAACGCGGTTGTGGACGTGCTGGTGAGCCATACGATAGCGGCGGCGAAGGAATACGGATTTCAGAAGGTGGCGATCGCCGGAGGCGTGGCATCCAACTCCGCTCTTCGTGAGGGGATGAAGGAGGCGTGCAGCAAGGCGGGAATTGATTTCTATTATCCATCCCCTATTTACTGTACGGACAACGCCGCCATGATCGGTGTCGCTGCCTATTATGAATACATGGGCGGCGCCAGGGCGGGCTGGGATTTAAACGCAGTGCCGAACCTGAAGCTGGGAGAACGTTAAACGGCGAATAGAGCCGGAACCAGGGACTGAAAGAAGGAGGGGGATACGTGGAGATGCGGGAATGCAGAAATACGGCGGCCATCGTTCTGGCTGCCGGAAAAGGAACGCGCATGGAAAGCGATATTCAGAAGCAGTATCTGGAACTGGGGGGAAAGCCTCTCATTTACTATGCGTTAAAAGCATTTGAAGACAGCCCGGTAAAGCGGGTTATTCTCGTCACCGGACGGGGGGAGACCGGGTACTGCAGAAAAGAGATTGTGGAGAGATTCGGTTTTCAAAAGGTCAGTCAGATTACGGAGGGCGGCAGAGAGCGGTATCACTCCGTGTTTGAAGGGCTGAAGGCGGTGACAGACTGTGATATTGTCCTGATTCACGACGGCGCAAGGCCCTGTGTCACCGGGGAGATCATTTCCGCGGCTATAGAGGGGGCAGGCCGTTACGGCGCCTGCGTGGTGGGAATGCCGGTGAAGGACACGGTGAAAATGTCCGATGACGACGAATTTGCCGTCATGACACCCGACAGAAGCCGTCTCTGGCAGATTCAGACGCCCCAGGCCTTCGATTATGGCCTGATCTTCGGCGCTTACTCGAAGCTGCTTTCATCGGATGCGTATCAGACCGGAGTGACGGACGACGCCATGGTCGTGGAGAGTATGACGGACCGGAAGGTGAAGCTGATCCGCGGCGACTATTCCAATATCAAGGTGACAACGCCGGAGGATCTGGATCTGGCGGAAGTATTGCTGAGAAGAAATCATATGATTTAGCTGACAATAGAAGAGGAGTACGGACAGAAAAAAAAGAGTTTGACCGGGTGATACCAGTCAAGCTCTTTTTTGCGGCTTATTTTTGTCCTGCCTTCAACAGATCCTTTATCAGGAGATGAAGATGATCCAGCTGTTCACGATTCAAGTGCTGTGCATCTTCCATAATATCTTTTAGTTTGGCAGGACAGGGTCTCTCCACAGCAAAAAAGTCGGAGGGTTCGATGTTTAAATACTCACATATATAAAAGAACCCCATCATGGATGGGAGAGAGGTCCCATTTTCTATTTTATGGATATATGTGGGGTTCTGGCCCAGTGACAGACTCATGTCCCGCGCGGATACGCCTTTTTGTGTCCGCAGCTCAGAAAGGCGTTTTGCAAAATTGAAGTCGATATACATAAAATACCCCCTTCCAGTTTCATAGTATTGCATTCAATGAAATATATGTGGCAAATAATGCAATCCCTCACTTGACATATTGCATTGATTACAATATTATTAACCATATGGAGTATTAAATGTATGATGCGAACACATTTCTCAAAATGCACCGGAATAACGAATGAATAGGAGCGTGAAACCATGGAAAAAATACGGGAAGGAAGCGGCAGAACCGATTTGCTGGAGCAGTTAAGTTCCAGAATGGGCTGCCAGTATTTATCCGATTTACGCGGGACGAAACGCAGGTTCCAATGCCGCGCCGCTCTTGACGAGATTCCAGCCGAGGAATTTACCACAGAGACCTGGAATGATGCAATCTACTATATTACCGGCGAAAAGACGGAGTATTCCACATCGACAGAGGCCAAAAAAGGTCTGATGATACGGCTTGAGAAGAACAGCCAGAGGTGATGAGAAAATGAAAATGCCCCCCTCACACGCATTTCGGGGAGATTTCAGCAGGTAAAAGATATCCACAGAATATTTCCTGAGAGAGAAGTTAAGGCTCTTTCAGAACGTATTCTGTGGATATCTTTTTTCTGTTTTTTCTGCTCCGGATAGTGTTCAGGAGGGGGAAATACCGGCGGGAATCTCGAAATGACGGTGGACTGGCGCTGGTATTCCGGTTGAAAACCCCCCTTTGCTACTGTATAATAGAAAGATAACGATCGCGCGCTTAAGCTGCGTGTGGGGAAAACTATTTTTAGGAGGTAGTATGATGGAGTATCTGAAACTTATCGGAATTGTAATCGTCATTGTCGGCTTTGCATTAAAGCTGGATTCTATTCTGATCATCTTTCTGGCAGCTGTTTCCACGGCTCTCGTCGGAGGACTGGGAGTAGGCGGACTGCTGGAAAACCTGGGAAGCAATTTTGTATCAAACAGAAGCATGGCTATTTTTATCATTATCTTACTTGTGACCGGAACGCTGGAGCGCAACGGGCTTCGTGAGGCGGCCGCGGACTTTATCCGTAAATTCAAGAATGTGACCGTCGGAAAGCTGGTCTGCATTTATGGTGCCATGCGTTCCTTTTTTGGTGCGTTTAACGTGGGCTTCGGCGGTGTTGCCGGCTTTATACGTCCGGTACTTCTGCCTATGGCGGAAGGCGCCATCTCCGAAGATGACGAGCCTGCGGATGAGGACTACATAGAGGAGGCGAAGGGAATGGCTTCCGCTATGGAGAATATCAGCTGGTTCTTCTTCCAGGTCCTGTTTGTAGGCGGTTCCGGTGGACTTCTCGTCCAGGGTACGTTAAAGGGACTGGGTTATGAAGTAGAGCTCATCGATCTGGCCAAGGTGGAGATTCCCGTGGCTTTGACGGCGCTTGTCGTCGCCTGTATCTATTTCACTCTGAAGGACAAGCGTCTCAGACAGAAATACTTAAAATCCGGCAGATCAGAAAAAGGAAAATCATAACCAGGAGGTAGTCACTCATGTCATTTTTTATGGATTCAGCAATTTCACTCAGCAGTAAGCTGCTGGAGTGTGTATATATCATCATCGGCCTGATTACCATTTACGCAGGCGTTAAGAATTTACTGGACAAAGAAAATCCGGCCCGCTATGGGACGTTTGTATTCTGGACGGCCTTCGGTATCGTGTGTGCTCTCGGCCACTGGCTGCCCACCAGGGTCTCGGGAACTCTCGTCATCATCATGATCATCCCGGCCATCTTCAAACGTGTAAAAGTTGGAAAACAGACGATTCCGACAAAAGAGTACTCAAGGAAGCAGTATGAGAAAATCGGTATGAAGATTTTCCTTCCCGCTCTGACCATGGGTGTGATGTCTCTGGCCTTCGCGCTGCTGACCAAGATCAGCGCTCTGGTGGGGGTCGCTGTCGGCGTTATCATCTCTATCATCCTGTTAATGGCTTATTCGAGGGACAACCGCCCTTCTACGTTTCTCAAGGATTCCGAGCGTTTCCTGTCCATGATGGGACCGCTCTGTATGCTGCCGCAGCTGCTGGGCGCACTGGGAGGCGTGTTCACGGCCGCCGGCGTAGGTGAGGTAATCGGAAAGATTGTCTCAGGTATCGTCCCTCCGGGAAATGTAACCATAGGAATTATTGTATTTGCCATCGGCATGGTATTATTTACGGCCATTATGGGCAATGCTTATGGAGCGATCACGGTTATGACGATCGGTATCGGAGCGCCCTGTATCTTAAACTACGGCGCGGATCCGGTGGTAATCGGCATGATAGCTTTAACCTGCGGTTTCTGCGGAACGCTGTTGACACCGATGGCGGCCAATTTCAACATTGTGCCAGTAGCTATCCTGGATATGAAGAACCGTTTTGGCGTAATCAAGAATCAGATCGTCGTAGCGCTCATTATGATTGTCGTTCAGATTATCTATATGATCGCGCTGCACTAAAAATCAGAACATAGAGAAATGGAACGTAGAGCACATGGAACTGGAAGAGGGAGCAAAAATTATTATTAACCGGTGGCTGAAGCTGAAGCCCTGGGACCGCCTCATGATCGTGGCGGGGGAGAAGAACATGGCCGAAGCGGAGGTCTTAAAGCGTCAGGCGGAAAAACGCACCCACGCGGTCAGCATTCTGCTGGTAGAACGTCAGGGACAGCATGTGGGCGTCTTCTTTGACCAGCATCCCGATATCTTTGATTCTTACAACGCGGTGCTTGCGGCTACGGAGTACAGCCTTGTGACGACGAAGGCGGCCAGGAATGTGATAAAGCGCCGGGCAAAGTTTCTCTCTCTGCCTCTTTCCACCAATAACGGACAATCCATGCTGACCTTTGATTTCCTGAAAATGGACGTTAAGAAGTCGAAGCTGACGGCAGAAGTAATCATGAAATACTTAAAATCCTCGTCCCGCATCCAGATCAAGACGGATGCGGGAACGGACCTGACCCTGATGAAGAGAGGAAGAATGCCCGGATTTTTTAATGGGGTAACTGCAGATGGAGGCGGATTTTCTTCGGCCAGTATAGAGGTCTATATTCCCGTGGAGGAATGCGGTACCAATGGAACGATGGTGATCGACGGCTCTCTGGGTTATATCGGAGCGGCCAGGGAAGATACCCGGGTCGTCTTCAAAGAGGGACGAATCGTGGAGATTGAGGAGACTCCCACAGGCAAACGGCTGAAGGAGTATATGGAAGGCTATCACGATTCCGGAATCTATGTGGCGGGCGAGCTGGGGATCGGTTTAAATTCCTATTCCCAGTGTGCGGGCCGGTGTTATATTGAGGACGAGTCCGCCTATGGTACGTTCCATATCGGCCTGGGCAGAAATATCGCGCTGGGCGGAACCCATGAGGCGAACGGCCATTTTGATCTGGTAGCGAGGGAACCGAACCTTTTTGCGGACAACCGCCAGCTGATTCAGCAGGGGAGAATTATCATACCGGAACCTGTATTTTTTTAGACAGGACCGGGAAGTGTGATTCCCATAACCGTTTCTGTATATCTTAAGAAAAATGGAGAGAATAAAATTATGAAGATTTTAGTGACAGGTTTTGACCCCTTTGGGGGAGAAAAAGTAAATCCGGCGTATGAGGCGGTCAAGCTTCTTCCGGACACCATACATGGTGCGGAGATTATCAAGCTGGAGATACCCACGGTATTTTCTAAATGCGGCCCGTCCGTGGAAGAGGGAATCAGGCAGCACCAGCCTGACGTGGTACTGAACGTAGGCCAGGCAGGTGGAAGAGCCAGCGTCACCATCGAGAAGGTGGCTATTAACTTTGCAGATGCGAGAATTCCGGACAACCAGGGAGAGCAGCCGGTGGACGAGCTGCTTCAGTCTGACGGAGAGAACGCTTACTTTGCGTCTCTGCCGGTCAAGGCCATGATGCAGAATGTCCGGGAGCATGGTCTGCCCTGCTCGATTTCCTATACAGCAGGAACCTATGTCTGCAATGCAGTGATGTACAATGTTCTTTATATGTGTGCGAAGCGCTATCCCAATATCCGCGCAGGCTTTATTCACGTACCATACGCCAGCGGCCAGGTAATTGACAAGGCGGCGGGAACGCCATCCATGACCCTTGAAGCAATCGAAAAATCGATTGAATATGCGATTGAAGCGATCGTAGACGAAAAAGTGGCAGACCGTGTCAGTGCCGGTGAGACGCACTGATCGTTCGTCGCCCGCGATAGATAAGGGCAGAGAGCCGGAGCAAAAGCGCACCGGATGCAGATGACCGGATTCCCGGATCACAGTCCCGCGCTTTTGTTCCGGACTGCCATATTTGCGCTGTGAGACACTGGTAAATGCACCGGCTGACGGGCTGGAAACGGCGGTAAAACGCGGAAAATAAAAAAACTGGAAAAATTTGTTGAAATCTGTTGACAGATTGTAAAAACAATGGTAAACTAGCCGAGTTGCTTCTGATGGCAACCCGCTTTTAAAACCTTCCAGAGGTTGAAAAAAAGAGAAAAAAAGTGCTTGACAAAAGCGCGATTATCCCTTAAAATAGAAAAGCACGTTTGGAGAGGTATCGAAGTGGTCATAACGAGGCGGTCTTGAAAACCGTTTGTCCGCAAGGGCGCATGGGTTCGAATCCCATCCTCTCCGTTGGCAGGTTTGCCGCTGAATTTTATATAGAAATTAAATCAGCTAATTGCAGAAGTACCCAAGCGGCTGAAGGGGCTCCCCTGGAAAGGGAGTAGGCCGTTAGTAGCGGCGCGAGGGTTCAAATCCCTCCTTCTGCGCTAGCATTTACGCCGGACATGTTATCCCGGAGTCAGATGCGCACAGCACTTTGAAAACAGAAGATTGAACAGTATGTAAAACCCTGAAAATTCTAATAAA
>ERZ1106969.92-NODE-92-length-106529-cov-11.996816_pt1 | contig 106529 bp, 89 predicted proteins | sample MGYA00403685_ERZ1106969 | MGnify/ENA primary metagenome ERZ1106969 (study PRJEB35170, sample SAMEA104062416) | human gut metagenome | biome: human gut; feature: human-associated habitat; material: faeces | place: Denmark | collected 2012-05-18 ...
ACTGAACAGTATGCCAGGTGGTGTGGAAGGGGGATTAATCATCCCCCTATCCGATTGTAAGGAAGAGAGGGGATCGCGATACCCCCAAATTGAAAGATAGTGGTATGTGATGAAAATAAGGTTTATCTACTATGGAGCAGGCGAATTTTATAAAATTCTCTGTTTTTTAGTGGGTAAAAGAGTGGAATTGGAAAAGCATATGAATAGAGATGGAAAAGAGATTCTTGTTGCAGTCATTATTACAGTTTTCATGCCTGAGTTTGAAAATCTAACTGATATTAGAGGAAGGATGCACTACTTTTTTACGGATACCTGCCAGATAGATGGTCCGGAGGAATGTACAGGGCATCAGATAAAATAAAGGAAAAGGATAGCAGGGGGATTATAGGGAATACCATATTCAAATAATGCATCCTGATTAACCAGGAAGACATTCCATCGTATGGGGGACTGACAGATCCTGCAATCATTCCGATTTTTCTATGTTTTTTATCCAATAGTAGTTTTGTTGCCTGGTATGCAGCGTTGCGATTGTTGCATGGAATAGACATTGGCTACATTGGAAATATTGTTTTCAGAAATAATCTGTCAAATTTGTTCTTTCGCTACCGGTATCATAATACTCCTTTTGATAAGAAGTGCTATAGCTATCATTCTTAGCAGAAAGGAGCCATTCTTTACCAAATTCGCAAACTATTGTACACTACCGTCTAGAAATCCGGCAGTTCAGGTATTCGGGACAGTGCAGCTTTGCGGTACTGTGACGGTGTTTGCCCTGTATGCTTTTTAAAAATGCGGCTGAAATATAGAGCATCCACATATCCGATAGCTTCGCTGGCCTCTGCCACGCCGGAGCCGGAGGCCAGCAGTTCGCAGGCGCGGGAGATCCGGATATTCATCAGGTACTGCTGTGGACTGACACCCAGCTGGCGTTTGAACAGCTGGGTGAACCAGCAGACACTCATATTACAGGAAGCAGCATATTCTGCCAGACTGCCGGGATGATCAAAATGTGTGTGGAACAGACGGACAGCCTGTTCGATTTCCCTGGTATGTGGGGCGCCCATCTCGTCATGGACGGCAATTTCTCTGGACATCAGGCAGAGAAGCTCCTTAAAACGGGAGTCTGCTATGCTATAATAATATTGCTTTTTTTGCTGCAGCTCCTGAATGATCGTATTAAATATCTGGGGAAAGATATCGCGGGATTTTGGATAATAAATACGTTTTGAAAACAGGTTCAGATTCTCCAGTTCCCCTGGAACATCATTTCCAGTAAAATGGATCCAGTATGCATCGGGTGTATCTGCACTGTCATAGTGATAGAACTGCGGTTCATTGGGATGATAGAAGATCATTTGTCCTGCAGATAACTTCTGCTCTTTCCCATGGAGCATATAATAGGCCAGGCCGGAATGGACATAGAGGAGCTGATAATCTCTTCGCCCTTCCGGCCGGGCAGTAGAGATTATCCCCTGATTCGCAACGACTATGTGTCCGCAGGCAGTGACCATGAGAGGCCGCTCTGTCCGCGGTATATCGATTTCTCCTACTGGGTAGATGTGTCCGGCCACCTGAAACATAGGTATAGTCCCCCCCTTTCTGATCTGAAATCCACAATTTTTATTTTTTTATTGAATTATATCATGCTAGTAACGATTAGTCCATAAATCAAAAGTAATCATATATAGACGGAACCGGGGAATGACTTTAATATATAGCTATAGGTTTATCATAAAAATGAAGAGGAGAAGGAATATATTATGAGTCAAAAAGTACCACGTAATGTAGTTATTGTCTATGCAGATGACTTGGGATTCGGTGATTTAAGCTGTTACGGCAGCCATCAGATTTCAACTCCAAATATTGACCGTCTATGTGAAAATGGATTAAAATTTACCAATGCATATTCGACTTGTGCAGTCTGCACACCGTCCCGATACAGTATTCTAACTGGCTGCTATCCGTTCCGCAACAAGGAGGCCCATATCCTGCCGGGTGATGCCAGCTGCATCATTGGTCCGAAAACTGATACCATAGCAAAAGCATTTAAACGGGTCGGATACCATACCGGCGCGATAGGCAAATGGCATCTGGGATTAAGCGACGGCTCCAGTCCGATTGACTGGAATAAAGAAATTAATTATACTCCGTTAGACTGCGGATTTGATGAATCCTTTATTTTTCCGGCGACAGCAGACCGTGTTCCATGTGTATATCTGGAAGGGCGCTCGGTTGTAAACCTAGATCCGGATGACCCGATTGAGGTTTCCTATGCTAAGGAATGTCCGTTTGAAGACATTTCAACCTGTCATAAGAATCCGGAACTACTGAAGATGCATTCTTCAAAGGGGCATGATATGAGCATCATAAATGGAATCGGCCGAATCGGCTACATGCGGGGCGGTGAAAAGGCAGTCTGGAAGGATGAAGAACTTGGTGAGACCTTCCTGAATCGTGCATGTAAGTTTGTGAATGACTGTCATGAGAATGACCAGTCGTTCTTCCTGTATTATGCCCTGCATCAGCCGCATGTACCACGTGTACCGGCACCGCGTTTCTTGGGAGCTACAAAACTTGGAGTACGCGGGGATGTGATAGTTGAGATGGACTGGTGTGTTGGTGAATTCATGAAGGAGCTGGAGCGTCTGGGAATTCTGGATGAAACCATGATCATTTTCTCCAGTGACAACGGGCCTGTGCTGGATGACGGATACAGGGACCGTGCATATGAACTGACCGGAACCCACCGTCCGTCCGGACCGCTGCGCGGCGGGAAATACAGCAAGTTTGACGGCGGTACACGGATTCCCTTTATAGTAAGCTGTCCCGGAATTGTGCATAAGGGGGTTTCTCAGGCGCTTGTCAGCCAGGTGGACCTTTTTACATCCTTTGCCAGTGCATTGGGGTATGAGTTTGCAGAAGATGCTGCGGCAGACAGCCAGGATGTATATGAAGCTCTGATTGGTGAAGACCCAGTGGGCAGAAAAGAACTGATGGTGGAAGATGTCGGATGCGGAAAGATGCTTCGTCGCGGTAACTGGGCATATCTTTCTCCAAGCGAGGGCAGTCCGTTCATGGCAGATGTCAGCATTGAGACCGGCGTATCAAAGGATCCGCAGCTATACAATATGGAGTATGATATTGGCCAGCAGCAGAATATTGCATATGCTTATCCCAAAGTGGTATGTGATATGGAAGCACGCATTCAGGAAATTATGAAGAGTGAGCGGACAAGAACATAGAAAATAAATTTGAAACAAAGAAGCGACAGTGTTCGAGCAGGCATAATCACCCATATGCTTAACAAAAACAAGGAGCAGACCGCCATGACAACAATTTGCACAATGCCGGACCACATTTTTTTAGACACAGAATACAAGCAGCCGGCCATACACCAGCATCTCGCAAAGCACATCATTATTTCCCTGTCGGATGATCTGACTGTGACGTTTGAGGGCGAGCGAAAGGCCGTGTGTAAGGGGATTATGATTGATGCCAACGTGCCGCATACCGTGGCGGGCAGAGAGAACCGGATGCTGGTTTTTCTGATTGATGCCACAAGCACGGTGGCACGGAATATGAACCATGATCCATTGGCGGGAGAGCCCTTTAAAGTGATAGACGGACGGATCGTCGAACAGATCCGCGAAGCGTATAAGGCCTGTCTGCCGGATCGTTTTGAATCGGAATATGCAGAGTTTTCGGAATTCGTTTTTTGCCGGCTGTCCTTAAATGGAAAAAGTACCATAATTCCCGATACCAGAGTACAGACAGCCCTCGGCTTTATATCGCAGTCTGCGGATATAGACGGCGCCATGATATCCCGGCTGTGTGAGAACGCGCATTTATCGCAGAGCCGTTTTTCCCACTTGTTTAAAGAGCAGACGGGAGTGTCACTCAACAGCTACCTGACACTGGCGAAATTGCGCAAGGCCTATCAGCTGATGCTGGAAGGGGAGACGATCACCGCGGCGGCGATGAATGCGGGATTCGGTACACCGTCCCATTTTTCAGCCGCCAGCAGAAAATACCTTGGTATAGCCGCCAGCGATATAACGGGACGGTGTAATGTGTATGATATAAAATGTCAGCGTCTATTTGAAAGCTAATCAATCCCGGATCTATTACAATGAGGACATGGAGGAAAACAATATTTTCTGGAATCCATGTCTTTTTTTAGGGAGGTGATGGCTTGAAAGCAAGCGAATTTTCATTTAAGAAAGGGCTGTATCAGTTGAATCCACAGCCGAATTTCAATTTTCAGTTAAACCGGGTCATAATGTGGGACGGCGGGCGTTTGGAGGATGTTCAGAAAGCAGGCTCCAGGATTACAGACAGCCAGAGCTGGAAGCATGAACTGACACGGATGGCCCAGGAGGCCGAGAGCGAGGGACGCACAGAAAATGCAATTGCTTACTACCGAATGAGCGAGTTCTTTATGTATGACGGCGACCCGGACAAAATTGCGGCTTATACCAGGGCGGCCAATCTGTTTTACGATTTCTACGCAGAGTATTTTACGAGCGGTGAAGTGCAGCTTTTTCGTGTACCTTATGAGGACGCTGTGCTGCCCGTGATGTATGCAAAATCCCAGGGACAGAGGCAGGATACAATATTGCTTCACGGGGGAAATGATTCTTATTATGAGGAATTGTTTTTTCCGATGTTATATCTTGCGGCGCAGGGATTTGACGTCTATCTTTTTGAAGGGCCGGGACAGGGCGGTGTTGTGCGGATACAGGGGAAGCATTTTACCAGTCAGTGGGAGCGGCCGGTGAAAGCGGTTTTGGATTACTTTCATCTGGAGGATGTCACGATTATCGGCGCATCGCTGGGCGGTTATCTGGCGCCGAGAGCGGCGGCCTTTGAAAAAAGGATCGAACGTATCGTTGCGTGGTCGGTATTCCCCAGCTTCTTCGATGTCATAATCGGAGCACAGCCGCGCGGCCTTCAGACGGCAGTCCGCCTGCTGATGAAATATAAAGCTAAGGGGCTGGTCAATCTTATAGTGAGTCAAAAAATGAAGCACGGAGACAGTACGGTCGTCTGGGGGATGAAACACGGTATGTTTGCCTATGAGGCGTCCAGCCCATTTGAGTATCTGCAAAAGATCAGCGACTACCAGCTGGCTCCGGTTGCTTCAGAGATAAGGCAGGATATTCTTATCCTGGGGGCCTCGCAGGATCACTTTGTCGACTATCGCATGGTTGACAAGCTGATCCGGATGCTCACCAATGTCCGCTCGCTGACCTTCCGCCTCATGACGGAAGCGGAACAGGCGAGCAACCACTGTAATTGCGGAAACAGCAGGCTGGTTTTAGATACTGTGACGGACTGGATTTTCATGATGAAGCGGAAACGATGAAAATAAAACCTGACTTTCTTGTAATGTCGTAATAAAAAATTTCTTTGTGTATATTTGTATACAGAAAAATCTCCCGCCTTCCGATATACTGATACCAGGAAAGGGGAGATCAGATTATGATTTTAATGTTTCCTGAGAGCAGTAAGCTTCCAGGGCCTGTGGGTTGATGATTTCGATCCATTTGCGGTGTGAGACGATGATCTGCTCATCCCGCAGGCGCGAGAGATTGCGGGCGGCGTTTACGCGCGTTACCGTGAGGATCTCCGCGATATTTTCCTGGGTCAGACTGATGCGGCGGCCGTTTTCTTCCGGGGAATTCTGGGAGAAAAGGTAGAGTAAGTTGCACAGCTTTAAAAAGGAATTATTGTAATCCTGATGGGCGCTCTCGTACAGGAGTAAATTGATGTAGGAGGCATTCCAGTCCAGCGTCCGAAGCGTCAGCTCCTTATTCTCACAGATCATCTGAAGAAAGTATTCATTTGGGAAGCACAGGGTTTCCATGTCGGATAAAGCGATCGTGGATATGGAGTGTTCTATTTTAAAAACGGCCCGGTGACTGCCTGGGAATACGGTGCCGGCACTGTGCAGGGATGAAATCTTGCGGGAGCCGTTTTCATGCTCCAGAACCGTTAAGGCGATGCCGGATATGATGTAGTAGACGTGAGTCACGGGTTCACCGGGATTCCAAAGACAGTCATTTTTACGAAATGTCTTTCTGGTATGGGGCTGTGTGAGAAAATACTCATAAAAATCAGTATAGTCATTGGAAAAGTAGTAGCGGGGAATCAGCATTGGCACACCTTCTTTCATGGATATGCGTCCATCATACCATAAACGGAGGAGGGCGGCAATGGATTGTCCTGCCAGACAGAAAGGAAGGAATTTGATATGAAAAAATGCAGAATAACAATCTTAAAAACAACTCTGGATAAGGAACTGGCGGAGGAATACGGTGTTCCCGGGCTTAAGGCCTGCCCGCTGATGCAGGAGGGCCAGGTGTTCTGGGCCGATTATGCGAAGCCGGAAGGGTTTTGCGACGAGGCGTGGAAGGCGATTTACCAATATGTGTTTGCACTTTCCCACGGCGCAGGGGACGGGCTGTTTTATTACGGCGACTGGATTCGGAAGCCGGGAGTGGCCATATGCAGCTGCAATGACGGCCTGCGCCCTGTGATATTCAAAGTGGAGGCGACCGATGAGGAGTCGGAGGTTTACATTTCAGGGGGAAAGGGTGTATGATAAAACAAGAATGATATGGGGCGGAAGGATGCCGGAAGAGGTGTGCGATGGCGTACAGGGTGTTGGTAGCAGATGATGAATACATAATCAGGAGGGGGATTATCCGCTTCCTCCGCAAGTATGAAGAGATGGAAATCGTGGCGGAGGCAGAGGATGGGGAGGTAGCCAGGGAATTCATTGAAAATCAGGAGATAGACGTGGCCTTCGTGGACATCAATATGCCCTTCTTAAACGGCCTGGGATTTATCCGGCAGCTGAAGGAGATAAGTCCGAAGACGGTGGTAGTCATCATAACCGGGTATGACGATTTTGAGTATGCGCGGGAGGGAATCCGGCTGGGCGTGTTTGAATACCTCTTAAAGCCTGTGATGGAACAGCCCTTTGACGAGATGATCCAGAAGGTTTTAGGCAAGCTTCGGGAGGATAAGGCTGCTAAGGACTATCTGGAATGGGCCAGGCAGACGCTGAAACAGAATATGGACATGCTGACTGCGGATTTTCTGGAAAAATGGCTGGACGGCCACTATTCCGCCGAGGAGGCCGAGGAACGCATCCGGTATCTGGGACTGGAATTTCCCGAGGAGTTTCTTCTGGTCTATGTGCATCTGCAGTACCGGGACATGGCGCAGATCGACGGGCAGTGGGACGATGACCTGCTCTATTACGCCGCGCGCAATATCTGCAATGAGATCTACAATGAACTGCAGGGGATCACGACGCTCAGGAACGATTCAGGCGACCTGATAGCCATTACGGCTGACTGCGCGGATTCGGAGGAGAAAAAACGGAAGTTTTCGCAGGTCCTGGAGGAAATTCTGCCGGTTAAGGCATTGATCATGCAGAGGAAGGGATACGGGCATGAGACATTTCCGGAGGTGTGCAGGGCGCTGTCGGAGGAGATCGGCCAGCTGAAGGGATGCTCGTCGGCCGTGCAGAGCGTGAAGGATGTGATCGAGAAGCATTATATGGAAGCGGAATTTTCCCTTCAGGACGCGGCGGAGGAGATGCATCTGTCTCCCCAGCATCTAAGCAGGATGTTTCACAAGGAGATGGGAATCACCTTTATTGACTATCTGACTCGGGTGCGGATACGAAAGGCCATCGGGCTGCTCTATCAGGACGATTTAAAGATGTACGAGATCGCAGAGAACGTGGGCTATGCGACGCAGCATTATTTCAGCAATGTGTTCAAGAAAAACATGGGAGTCAGCCCGGCAGAGTACCGGAAATCCATAAAAAATACGAATTTATAATATTTTAATTTCAATATGTGATATTTTAGCACGTGTCAGGAGAGGCCTCCGGATGCGTGCTAATTTTTTGTATGTTCCTCCCTTTTTATTGTAAATACTTTTTTGCGCAGTTTTACTACAATAGATACATAACAAAGGGAAAGAAAACCCGGGAAAATGAAGGAGGAAATGGTAATGAGAAAGAAAACATGGAGTCTGGTTTTATGTGCGGCAATGGCGGCGTCAATGATGGCAGGGTGCGGAGCAAAGCAGGAGACGGCGGCCACAACGGCAGCCACGACGGCGGCAGCGGCAGCGGATACGGCAGCGGCAGCGACCACAGCTCCGGCGGCTGAAGCAGCGAAACCGGAGAGTAAGGGCAATGATAAACTGGTAGTCGGTTTTGCACAGATCGGACAGGAATCCGGCTGGAGAGACGCGGAGACGGCTTCCATTCAGTTTTATGCAGGACAGAATTTAGATACGATTGATTTAAAGTTTGCAGACGCGCAGCAGAAGCAGGAGAACCAGATCAAGGCCATCAAGTCCTTTATCGATATGGGCGTAGACGTAATCGGCCTGGCGCCGGTGGTTGAGACCGGATGGGACGCGGTATTTACGGAGGCAAAGGACGCGGGAATCCCCATCGTACTGGTAGACAGAAAAGCGGACGTGGACGAGAGCTTATATGAGACCTTTATCGGTTCCGACTTCATCGAGGAAGGCAAAAACGCAGCGATTGAGATGTCCAATTTACTGGGCGGCGAAGGCAAGATTGTGGAGCTGGAAGGAACCGTCGGCGCATCTGCAGCCAATGACAGAAAGAAAGGCTTTGACGACGAGATCGCCGCAAACCACACGGGCATCGAGATTCTGGAATCCCAGACCGGCGACTTTACAAGAGCCAAGGGCAAGGAAGTTATGGAATCCTTCTTAAAGACATACGGCGATCAGATCAAGGGCGTCTATGCACACAACGACGATATGATGTTGGGCGCGATCGAGGCCATCAAGGAAGCCGGATTTAAGCCGGGTGTTGACATCAAAACCGTGTCTGTGGACGGCGTAAAGGGATTATTCGAAGCGATGGCAGCCGGTGAGGCGAATGTGACGGTTGAATGCAATCCTCTTCTGGGCGAGCAGTTCTTTACCACCTGCATGAAGTTAAAGAACGGAGAGCCTGTTGAGAAATGGGTAAAATCCGATGAAGGCATCTATCGCCAGGACACGGCGGCAGCAGATCTGCCAAACCGTAAGTATTAATCGATACCATTTGAGTACGGGGACGCAGCGGAACACTGTTGCGTCCTTTTATCATGAAGGGGAAGAAAGAAGGAGGAAGCATGGAAGAGAAGAAAGAGCTTCTAACAATGAACCATATATCAAAGCATTTCTCTGCCGCCGTGATTGCCCTGGATGATGTAGAATTCCGGCTGAACCGTGGAGAGATCCACGCGCTTTTAGGGGAGAACGGCGCCGGCAAATCCACTCTGATCAAGGTTTTGACCGGGGTCGAGGAGCGGACTGCCGGGACGGTATTCTTAGAGGGCAATGAGATTTATCCCAAAAGTCCCCAGGAGGCGCAGCAGGCCGGGATCAGCACCGTATATCAGGAGGTTAATCTCTGCCCCAACTTATCGGTGGCGGAGAATATCTACATCGGCAGGGAACCGGTAAAGGGAGGGCGGATCGACTGGAAGACCATCAACGCCAATGCAGCCGCCCTCTTAAAGAAGTTTGATTTGGATATCAGCGTCACAAGGACGCTGGACAGCTATTCCGTGGCAATTCAGCAGATGATCGCCATAGCCAGGGCGTGCGACATATCCGCCAGGGTGCTGATCCTGGACGAACCGACCTCCAGTTTATCGACCGCTGAGGTGGAAAAGCTGTTTGAGATCATGAAGAAGCTGAAAAGCCAGGGGATGGGGATTGTCTTTGTCACACATTTCCTGGATCAGGTCTATGAGGTCTGCGACAGGATTACGGTGCTCCGGAACGGAAAGTACGTGGGAACCTATGAAACGGAGCATCTGCCGCGGGTGGAACTGGTCGGAAAGATGCTGGGCAAGGATTACGACAAGCTCAATGCAGTGACGGCTTCGAAGGACGGGAGCCGGGAGGACGGGGAGATCCTCGTGGAAATGGATCATGTCTCCGGCCTTGGCACGATCGAGGACTTTGACCTGACCATCCGGCGGGGCGAGGTGCTGGGACTGTCGGGGCTGCTGGGCTCCGGCCGCTCGGAAACAGCCAGGCTGATCTTCGGCGTGGACCAGGTGGAAAAAGGCCAGCTGAAGATGAAGGGCAAAAAAGCCGCTCTGAAAACTCCGCTGGACGCCATCCGGGAAGGAGTTGCCTTCTGCCCGGAGAACCGGAAGACGGAGGGGATCATCGGCGATCTTTCCATCCGCGACAACATCATTCTGGCGCTTCAGGCAAAGAAAGGGATGTTTGCCGCCATTACCAGGCAGGAGGCGGAGCGCATTGCGGATGAATACATTGAAAAGCTGGAGATCAAGACGCCGTCCAGGGATCAGCTGATTAAGAATTTAAGCGGAGGCAACCAGCAGAAGGTGATTCTCGCCCGATGGCTGGCCACCGACCCGGATTTACTCATGCTGGATGAGCCGACCAGAGGAATCGACATTGGAACAAAGGCGGAGATCCAGAAGATCGTCGTGGATTTAGCACGGAAGGGCATGTCGGTCCTCTTCATTTCGTCGGAGATCGACGAAATGCTCCGCTGCTGCAAACGGATGGTAGTGCTGCGGAATTTGAAGAAGGTTACGGAGTTAAAGGGGCAGGAGATTTCGGAGGGCGAGATCATGCGCTATATAGCGGGAGGTGAAGCAAATGAAAAAGTGGAGTAAGCTGACGAAATACCAGGCGTTCTGGCCATTTGTCATTCTGCTTGCCATCATTGTGTTTAACGGGATTATCACAGGAGGCAGCTTTTTCCAGATGAAGATCGTGGATGGCCATCTCTACGGGCGGGTGATCGATATCATCCGGAACGGAAGCAAGCTGATGATTCTGGCGGCAGGGATGACCATGGTGCTGGCCACGGGAGGAACCGATATCTCCGTAGGCTCTGTGATGGCCATCAGCGGAGCGGTTGCGTGCAGTATTATCAGCGGCAGCCTCTTCCCGGCGGTTGGAGGCAGTGTGGCTGTAGCCATCTGCGCGGCGGTGGCGGCCGGGGTGCTCTGCGGGCTGTGGAACGGCTTCCTGGTAGCTAAAATCAAGATACAGCCCATTGTAGCTACCATGATCCTGATGGTGGCGGGGCGGGGTATCGCCCAGCTGATAACGTCGGGCAAGATCATTACGGTCAATTCAGGCGCCTATTATTTCATTAACGGCGGCTATATTCTGGGACTTCCGTTTCCGGTATTTATCGTGCTGTTCGTCGTAATCATTCTGATTCTCTTTACGAAGAAGACCGCATTCGGGCTTTTCCTGGAATCCACGGGATGCAATTCTCTGGCCAGTAAATTTGCTGGAATCCATGTGGATAAAATCAAGCTGCTGGTGTACACCTGCTGCGGAACACTGGCAGCGGTGGCGGGGCTGATTGAAAGCGCAGGAATCAAGGGCGCGGACTGCAATAACGCGGGACTGATGATCGAGATGGACGCGATTCTGGCGGTAGCCATCGGCGGGACTTCACTGAACGGCGGGCGGTTTTCGATACCGGCCAGCATTGCAGGCGCTCTGATTATCCAGAGTATCACGACAACCGTCTATGCGCTGGGCATTGCCCCGGAGATCACACAGGTGGTAAAGGCAGTTCTGGTTGTCATTATCTGCCTGTTCCAGTCAAAGGAATTCAGGGAACAAATCGAAAATCTGCTTCATAAGGGAAAGGCGGTGCAGGGGGAATGAAGGAACGGTCCGGAAAGAAAGTAAAGATCAATAATATATCGCTGCTGATTACCATCATTCTGTTTGTGGCGCTGTTTTCGTTTGGCGCGGTCCGGTATGACCGGTTTTTATCCCTCTCTACGCTGTTTAATCTGATCAATGACAATTCGTATCTGATCATAGCGGCCATCGGGGTTACCTTTGTGCTTCTCACAGGCGGAATTGATATCTCCATTGCGTCCACCATCGCGTTTACCTGCGTGCTGTCGGCGTATATGCTGAAACGGGGCGTTCCGGCGCCGGTCGTGATCGCGCTCGTGCTTATCATCGGCCTTATGCTGGGAGCTTCCATGGGATATATCATCCACTACTTCAAGCTTCAGCCATTTATCGTGACGCTGGCGGGACAGTTCCTGATGCGGGGGCTGTGCGCGGTGATCAGCACGGAGTCCATACCCATCAGCAACTCCTTTTATAAGAAAATGGCCCTTACGAGAGTCATGATTGGAAAGGGAAAATTATACTCCTATGCCTTTATCGCCTTCGCGGTAATCGCGGTTGCCTTTTACGTGCTCAAGTACACGAAGTTCGGCCGCAGCGTTTACGCTCTGGGCGGAAATGAACAGTCGGCCGTTCTTATGGGGCTTCCGGTGGCCAGAACCAAAATCGCAGTCTATGCCATCAGCAGCTTCTGCGCGGCGCTGGCCGGCGTCGTCTTCAGCTTCTATACGCTGGCGGGCTATTCCCTCCAGAATATGGGCCTTGAGCTGGATGCTATCTCCTCCGCCGTAATCGGCGGCACGCTTTTGACCGGCGGAGTGGGCAGTATTATCGGAACCGCCATCGGCGTGCTGATCCAGGGCATTATCCAGACGATTGTCATCTACCAGAACCTCAATACATGGTGGACGAAGGTGACGATCGCGGCGCTGCTGTGCATCTTTATCGTTATCCAGAGGATCATCTCCATACGTGCCGAAAAAGCGAAGGGAAGGTAGGTTCTAATTGTAAAACAGTACCATTGCTGTTATACTGGTAGAAGAATGATACAGGGGTGAGTGCAATGAAATTTGTGAAGAATAAAATCATGAATCTGTCTATCCGAAACAAGATGATTTTATCCTACATTTTAATTGCACTCATCCCTTTCTGTATTTTCGGGATCGTGGTCATCAGCATTTTTGCCGGACAGGCGGAAAATGATATCTCGGAGCACACGGGCCAGATGATCAGCCAGGTGAGAACCTCCATCGATGTCTATATCAGCAGTATTGAAAAAATCTCCAACTATGTGATTGAAGAGCTGAGAAGCGTGGATTTCAATGAGATGTATACGGAAGACGACATATTCTGGATGCAGGAGAGCTCAAAGGCAGTCGCCAGACTGAAGCATGTGGCCAATACCCATCCGGAGGTGGCAGGAATTCTGTTTGCCACGGAGAATGACCTGTATATCAGCACGGGGATGACCCGTATCTCCAGGGATTCCTTCGTGAATGAGGAGTGGTACAGGCTGGCGGTCAGCAATCCGGATACCGTCTGTCTGATCAGCGACACGTCGGGCCGCAATATTGTGACCAATGAAAGCTACAGCATTGACAATGTATTTTCCATGGTGAAGGCAATCTATAAGGAAGGAACCACGGAGGTCATGGGCGTGCTGCTCATGGATATCAAGCACGATATCATTTCCCAGTCCATCGACAATATTACGATCGGACAGAAGGGGTTTGTATTCGTGATCGATTCGGAGGACCGTGTGGTCTACACCCCGGCCAATCCCATTACCTACCGGGTGAATCCCGACTGGATCCGGAAGGAAAATGCTCCTGTGACCGCCAGAATACGGGGAGAAAAGTACCAGATCCGCAGCGAACGTTCGGATTACACGGGCTGGCGTGTGGTCGGGGTATTCTCCATCGACGAGATTATGGGGCACATGAATACGCTGATTTTCGCGCTTACCTGCGGATTGCTTCTGCTTCTGGTGTTTGTCTTTGTGATTACGGTGAAGATATCCCAGACGATCACGAATCCGGTGGTGGAGCTGGAGCAGCTGATGAAAAAGGCGGAGTCCGGGGATCTGGCCGTCCGCTTTCAGGGAGATTACCATGATGAGGTCAGCGAGCTGGGGCGTGATTTTAACCATATGCTTGTGCGGATCGAGGACCTGATCCAGCAGGTATACATCGAGCAGAAGAACAAGCGGATGGCGGAGCTGAAGGTACTCCAGGAACAGATCAAGCCTCATTTCCTGTACAATACCCTGGACACCATAAGCTGGATGGCCAGGGATTACGGGGCCGGGGATGTGGTGCGGCTGGTGGATGCGCTGACCAATATGTTCCGGATCGGGCTGAGCCGCGGCAGGGACTATATCAGCGTGGAGCAGGAGCTTTCCTATGTGGCCAACTATCTGTATATCCAGAAGATCCGCTATGGCGGCAAGCTGAATTACCAGATCGTCAAGGACGAGGAAATCTTAAATGAGGAGGTTCCCAAGCTGATGCTCCAGCCGCTGGTGGAGAATGGAATCTACCATGGGATCAAGACCAGGAGGGGGGAAGGGCATCTCACCATCCGGGCCGTGAAAACCGCGGATGGGCTGCTGGAGTTCTCCGTGGAGGACGACGGATCAGGCATGAGCGCACAGCAGACGGAGGAACTGAACCATCTGTTGAATGAACCCTGCGAGCTGGAGGAGCGGCAGAGCTTCGGACTGTTCTATATCAAGGAACGGCTGCGGATCAAGTACGGAGACGGATTTAAGATCCGGGTCAACAGCATCGAGAATGTGGGAACGAAGGTTGTGATCCATATTCCGATCCAGGAAGACGGTGTATAGGAGATGGCAATGAAGAGAAAATGGATGGCGGCAGCGGCAGCAGTCCTGATTCTGCTGGCAGCAGGAGTCTGGTGGCTGTATACGGAAAGAGGCCGCGGCCAGATCGAACAGGTGGACTATGTGATCGGAGTCTCCCAGGCCAATATGCGTGAGACCTGGAGGCTGGCATTAATCAGTGAGATCGAGGATGCGGCAGCGGAATATCCCAATATCAGGCTGATCATGACCGACGCCACTTCTGATGGGGAAAAGCAGAAGAAGGATGTGGAGAGACTCATGCAGTTTGATATCGACCTTCTGATTATCTCCCCCGGAGATGCCAGGGAGATGACCGATGTGATTGGCCAGGTGTACCAGAAGATTCCGGTTATTGTCATGGACCGTGGAGTGGAGGGCTTTGATTACACGCTGTTTATCGGCCCGGATAACGAACTGATCGGACGGCAGGCCGGCGAAGGGGCCGCGAAACGGCTGGCGGGAAAGGGAGGGACTGTGTTCGAGGTCTGCGGAAGCGAGAATTCCATTTCCAGTGCCGAGAGAAGCAAGGGATTTGACCTGGTGCTTTCCAGGGAGCCGGGGATCGTCAGAGAACAGTTTCGTGTGGAGCAGGAGTCCAGGGACCAGGCGGAGGACTTATTTCTGGAGCTGGGACAACGGCTGGCGTGGGTGGACGTGGTGTTTGCCCACAACGATTACATGGCATCCGGGGTCTATGAGGCGGTGAAGAAGCTGGGGTACTCCCCGGAAATTATAGGAGTGGACGGATTTTCCGGCCCCAATGGAGGCATGGATCTGGTGCGGCAGGGAAAGCTGAGTGAGACCATTACCTGCCCTACCGGCGGCAAGGAGGCGATCCGGTATGCCATGGATATCTTAAACGAAGTCTCCGGAGTTCCCAAACAGGTCATTCTGCGGAGCCACAACATTACCATCGACAATGTGGACAGCGAGGTGAAGTGGGAGCAGTATAAAAAGAAGGACAGGAACACGATCCAGGTGGGATACTCCCAGGTGGGAACCGAGAGCGCCTGGCGTCTGGCCAATACGGAGTCCATAAAGAGCGCGGCCAGGGAGGCCGGGATCAGCCTTCATTTTGAGGATGCGGATCAGCAGCAGGAGAGGCAGATCGAAGCCCTCCGCACGTTTATCAAGGAGGAAGTGGATGTGATTGTTCTGTCGCCGGTGGTGGACAGCGGCTGGGATGAGGTCCTGACGGAGGCCAGGGAAGCCGGGATTCCCGTGCTGCTGTCGGACAGAAGGATTGAGACAGAGGATGACGGGCTGTACCTGACGTACATCGGTGCGGATTTCATGGAGGAGGGCAGGCGCGCCATGCGCTGGATCGCCGCTAATGTGAAGCCGGAGCATGGGCCGGTGAAGATCATGGAGCTCCAGGGAACTTTAGGCGCATCGCCTACCGTGGAGCGCAAGCGCGGTTTCGAGGAACAGATGGCCGGGAATCCCGGCTATCGGATCGCCTATTCCGAGTCGGGAGACTTTACATATGAAGGCGGCCGCCGGATCATCGAAGATTATATTGAAAACTACCCATGGGACATTGATGTGATCTACGCCCACAACGATGATATGGCTTTAGGCGCTGTGAACGCTTTGGAAGAGCATGGAATCCACGCGGGCAGCGACGTGGTAATCGTGTCGGTGGACGGCACGAAGGATGCCTTTCAGGCCATGATAGACGGCAAATTGAACTGCGCCGTGGAATGCAATCCTCTTCTCGGCCCGCAGCTGATGAAGGCGGTGCAGGACCTGATGGAAGGGAAGGAACTGCCGCTGCGGATTATTACGGAGGAAAAAGTGTATGATCAGACGGATGCGCGGGAAGTGATGAAAGAGAGAAGGTATTGAGGGGATAATCAAAAACTCTGAAAGCCGGTTGTATGCCGCCGGTTTTCAGAGTTTTTCTATTAATCATATTCTTTATTCATACCGGCATCCTCATAGGCTGGAACTCCTGATCGGTTGTAATATGGTGATTTTAGCAAATATCCTTTGGGAATACAAGGGAATATCCGTGCTTTGGAGGGGATGGTAATTATGGTAAGCAAAGAAAAAAGAGATTTACGAAAAGATATTTAAGAAAAAAGAAAGGTAATGGTGTGGACAATCGATTATAATGAAATAAAGTATTTTGATGGGATGAAGCAGATAAACCTGTACTGGCCGGACGCAGCCACTTTGTGAAATCGCAGATGGATACGAATTCAGAATAATCAATGGGATAGTAATGTGGGATGGACAAGACGTAAAGAACAGGAGGCTCTATAAGATGAAAAATAAAATGACATATAGAATGAGAAATAGAATGAAAAATCAAACGAAAAAATTACTGCAGCCTGCAGTTCTAATAGTATGCGTACTCGCATTAACCGGATGTACCGGGAAAACCGACAGTACGACGAGCCACGAACCAATCATCCAGCATACCGATACCGGCGCGATCAGTGATCCGGCCGCGGACAATAAAAAGGATATGGAACGCACATCTGCAGAAACGGAATCTGCTGCCTCAAACCGTGAAACGGTCAGCTCCGACATCGAAGCGTGTATACGTGAGAAGATGGATTCCTTTGAAGAGGATTGTACGCTGACTGGTTTGTGGTATGACAGAGAGCGGTCTGAGAGGATCATCGATTCGTATATGGAATACGGCCGCGGCGCTTCGAATGGAGTGAAACGGGACGATGTCATTGTCATTCTGTCCGATTTAAAAACAGGAGAAAATACCTGGAGTTTTGAACCGAACGCTGTGTATACGGACTGGAACTGGATATTGATCCGGGATGGCGAGACATCTGAGTGGGTTGTGGATGATTATGGAAATGAATAGAGAGGAAATTCGGGGCTGAACCGTATAGCGGTTGCTTCGATGGGGGCTGTTGGCGGTATATTATTACAGGGATGCTGTTTAAGACGGTATCCCTTTTTCATTTAAATATTGATGTTTTTGATATTCCCTCATCAGGCGTTATAAATAAAAACTCTCAACGTTTATATATACGTCGAAAAAAGTCGAGATATATCGATTGATTTGCCATAAATTTCCATAGTATGATTGAAGGTGATAGGGAGAGGAGAAAAGCCATGAGAGAAAGAGAGATAGAAAATCTTTTGCTACGGCTTGGAGCGAATCGATCATATACAGGATTTTACTATGTAATATATGCAGTACAGTTATCCATAGAAGATGGAGATAAGTTACAATTAATATCGAAATGGTTATATCCAGAGGTAGCAAAGAAATACCATACATCAGTACAATGCGTAGAGAGAAATATCAGAACGCTGGTTGCATTGATATGGAATAAAGGTGACCGGTCACTGCTCGAGCATATTGCCTATACCCCTTTGAGAAAGAAACCGAATAATGCCGCATTTATTTCTATATTGGTTTCTTATCTTTGCGCCGAGAACTAGGGCGGAGTTATATTTTTACTGCTTTTTAATAACTGCCAGATGAATTGATGCATCCAGTCTACGGTTCCCTGTAATTTTACATTTTCAGTATTTAATTCGTCGATTTTATAAGTGAGAATAGCAATGATTTCGCGAGTGTTATTTATCTTATGCGGAGCAATGATTCGTCGGACAACGGAAGAGGATGAAGCAATCATTTGATCAGCAAGTAATTCATCGCGTTCATAACAGTTTAAATTGATGAATTCTTTATATTCTATTGGCAGCAGTGCCATATCAAGATCACATCTCGGACAGACCGCATATTTGGCTAAAGGATAATAAGAATAAAACCCGCATTTTTTGCAAAAATATACTGATAAGTCACGCATTAGAAATCTCCTTTTAAAACTTTTTTATAGTTAGATTATAACTCTAAAAAAGTTTTAAAGGAGCATACAGTAATTCGACAAAAAACGACGTATGCCCTGTGGGCGGCCGTTGTTCGTGTCCGGGCGGAAGGGCAGATCAAACTGCCCTGATTATTAATGAAGGAATGTTCAATTTATAAAAAGCAGGTGATTTTTTGATATCACCTGCTTTTTTTGATTAAAAATATTTGTAAGAAAAGTGAGATTTATTACAAAAATATCGCAAGATGCTGCATTGCATGCCTGTACAAAGTGTGATACAATGCAGTTAGTACCCAATGTGAACAGGGTGGGATACAGAAGCAGCGGTCAGCGATTCATGAGAACCAGGAGGGCTTGGATGAAGAAGGACGATGGACTTTCGGAATTGGTCTATGAATACTATGAATCACGGATTCTCTTTGGCCATTACAGATACGGTGAGCAGCTGTTATCGGTGTCTCAAATCTGCAGTTCCTTTCAGGTGGGACGGAACACGGTTCTGGCAGCCCTGCAAAAACTGGAGGAAAACGGTTATATTGCAACAGAAGAGAGAAAAGTTGCGCGGATAGCCTACCAGGGAACTGAAGATATCTTTAAAAAAAATATTGCGAATTATTTCGTACCCCGCAGAGACGGAATCCTGGATTTTGCTCGAGGCGGTCAGCTGCTGTTTATGCCAGTGTGGCAGGCAGGGCTGCAAAATCTGGGACTGGATACACAAAAACTTACCTATCAGAACACAGTCCAATCGGACACCGTACCAGCGCCGGTGAAACTCTATATTGATGCACTTCGTACTTTTCACAACGATTTACTCCTCAACCTTTACTGGCAGTGCCTGCGTTATCTTACTTTCCTTTATCCCAGAAGAAAAGTGGATCAATCGGGCAGTGCCGATCACAAATACAACAGCGGCGAAGCGGCAGAGCCGGTTCTAACGCAATATCTGGTCAATGATTTAGACCAGAGTTTTGACTTTTACTATGTGAGTATACAGAATGAAGTACTGGCTTTCATTGAATCGGCCAGCAAAAAGTATAACTTGGAACAGGTCAGGCAGATTCCGTTTCAGTGGATCATTTACCGGCAGCGGCCTCAGGTGCGGTATACCCTGGCAGCCAGGATCATCCGGGAGATTTTATGGGGACGTTGTCCCGTTGGGAGCTATCTGCCCTCCATGCCGAAGCTGGCAGAGCAGTACCAGGTATCCTTAAGTACGGTCCGCCGCACTCTGGCCGTGCTGCAAACGCTTGGCGTAACCAGGACTTTTATGGGAGTCGGGACTAGGGTTTGTCTGGAGCCCGTGGATTTTCGGGTTCTGGATGCATCTGAGATTCAGGAAAATCTGCGGCTGCACGGAGAGGGCCTGCAGTTTCTGGCACTTACGGTACGCGGGGTGACCGTGTATACCCTGGAAGCGGTGACGGAACGAAAGAGAGACGCGTTAGCGGAGGAAATACGGAAGCTTCGGGGAAAGACCAGCAGTATTCTATGCATTGATGTTCTTTTAAGTTTTATTGCCAATGAATGCCCCTCCGGAATTATTCGGGAATGCTATGGAAAATTAAGGGAACTGGTGGTTTGGGGCTATATTTTATCTGCGGTATTATTGGAAAACGGACAGCTGGATTTCGATTTTGAACATATGATGATACAATCAGAAAAGGATTTGCAGGCTGGCCGCCTGAATGCGTTTGCCGACCGTTGGCAGTCCTTTATAGAGAGCAGAATGAACTTTTTCTATTTAAAATTTCCTCTTTGGTCATGAAAGAGGGAGATGGAGTCCAGTCTGTCGTACAGTGAGGAGCGGGTATGAAAGGATATAAAAAGCGTTCTGTTTCAATTTTAATCAGTGTTGTCTGTCTTCTGCTGTTCAGCACCATCTTTATGCTTTCCCTGCTTAACCGGATTACCGATAAAATGGATCAGGGCTCCAATGAGAGGATGATCAATTCCACGCGGATGATACAGAGCAGTATTCACCGTCTGTTTCGCAATGATGAGGAGAGACTGGACTCTTTTGCCGGCCTGTATGCGCTGAGGGGCGGCTCTGCTCAGTCAACCAGTATTCTTGCCAATTATGTGGAAGCGACCGACTTCTATCGCTTCTTTTACATAGATTTAAACGGTACCGGCACAGACAGCAGTGGTGAGGCCGTCGATGCAGCCTCCCTGCCCTTTGAGGAGACCGCGCTGTCCATGGGCCAGGGTGGGTATTCAGACGCTTACATCGGAAGCAGCGGCCGACTCCAGATTACGTTTCAGGCGCCGGTCTTTCTGGAGGGGGAACAGATCGGTGCGCTGTATGCGGATAAGACGCTGTCCACTTACAAGGAGCCCTCCCTTTTTACCTTCGGAAACGGCGCCGGATGCGCGTTTATTGTGAACGGCAGCGGCTCCTGGATTATCGAGAGCACAGGATCTGAGACAAATGATATTTTTGCCTTCCTGAAGGAAAACGGCAATCGCTCCAGGATTCAGGAAACACTGCAAAGTCTCATGAAGAACGGCGAAGCAGGAACCATGGAGATTCAGTTTCGTGGGGAAGACAGCATTTTGTGCTTTCTTCCAAAGGGAAATACATACAACTGGTATATTCTTTCTATTATGCCAAAACGTGTTCTGCAGCAGGAGTCCTCGGATATTATCAATATGGTCATCATTACGTGTGCGGAGCTGGCGGGGGCCCTGCTGCTGATTACCATACTTCTTCTCAGCCGGGAATCCATGAAGGGACGGGAGCAGGGACGAATTTACCGGGAACGCCTTTTTCAGAATATCTCTTCTAATATCGATTTTGCTTTCCTTCTCTATACCCCAGCCAATCAGAAGGTGGAGATGGTCTCCAACAATGTCCGGGAGCTCTGCGATACGCTGCCGGAGCAGGTGGTATCCCAGCCGGATATCCTGTTTGAGCGGTGTGGAGTTCCGGAGGATGATGAGAACCGGAATGCGTTCTTTGCTGGAAATCTGAAAGAAAAGGTACGGAAAGAGTACAGAGCCGGTACAGAGGCGGAACTTCAGCGCTGGACGGAAATCCATTATCTTCCGGCCGATTACGGACAATATCTGGCCGTGCTGCGCGATACCACCAGCGAACATCACATGCGGGAAGATCTGGCGGATGCACTTTTGCAGTCACAGGAAAACAATCGGGCAAGGACTGCATTTTTCTCATCCATGTCCCATGATATCCGTACTCCGATGAATGGAATTATAGGCATGACCGCAATAGCCCGGGCAAATCTGGATAACCAGGCAAAGGTGGCCGACTGCCTGAACAAGATTTCCAGCGCGTCGGATCATCTGCTCTCCCTTATCAATGAAGTGCTGGATATGTCACGAATCGAGAGCGGTAAATTCAGTCTGAAATGCGAGCCCGTTAATCTACCGGAGCTGATATCCAATGTCCTGCTTCTGATTAAGCCGGATTTAACGAAGAAGAGCCATACCATGCATGTGAAATCCACCGTTCTGGATTACGATATCGTCATGGGTGATGCACTTCATATCCAGAAAATCCTCATGAATCTGCTGTCCAACGCCGTTAAGTATACACCGGATTGCGGTGAGATATCCATTGGTCTCCAGGAAATGAGGCGGAACGAACGGATGGTGGACATCATCTTTTCTGTGGAGGACAACGGAATCGGGATGGAGCCGGGCTTTGTGGAGCGGATCTTCAATCCTTTTGAACGGGCGGAGGATAACCGGTTAAGCAGAATAACGGGCACTGGGCTGGGCATGGCGATTACAAAGAATATTATCGATATTATGGGCGGTACCATCCAGGTGGAGAGCACGCCTGGCGCCGGTTCAAGATTTATGGTAACCCTGACTATGCCGGTTTACGAAGCCGACGGCCCGGAGACAGAGTCCCTGGACGGGTATACGGTCCTTGTCGTGGATGACAACGCAGACACCTGCGAGGGAATACAGATTATGCTGGAGGAAGCGGGGGGTCAGGTGGATTGGTGCCTGAGCGGCCGGGAGGCCGTGGAAAAGGCGGATAAAGCCCATCAGGCGGGAAAGGATTACTTTGCGGTTATTGTGGACTGGAAGATGGCGGAGATGGATGGAATTGAGACGGCACGCCGCCTTCGCACAGAACTTGGAGCGGATATTCCGATTATCCTTCTGTCTGCATACAACTGGGAAGAGGTGGAGCAGGAGGCACTGGAGGCCGGTATTAATGGATTCCTTACGAAACCCATATTCCGTTCGGAGCTGGTGCAGAAGCTGCACTTTTATATCATGGGACCTTCTGCAAAGACGCAGGAGGCGCCTCGCCAGATCCCGGAATACAAGTTTGACGGACTGCATATCCTGATTGCGGAGGACAACGAACTCAATCGTGAGATTGCGGCGGAGCTGCTGACCTCTGCTGGAGTTCGTGTGGACAGCGCGGAAAACGGTCTTCAGGCCCTTCGGAAAATGGAACAGAGCGAGCCCGGTGACTATGACATGATTTTAATGGATGTCCATATGCCGGAGATGGATGGCCTGGAGGCGTCCAGAAATATCCGACGGCTTCCCGACCGGAGTAAGGCCGGTATTCCGATTATTGCCATGACTGCCGATGCATTCGCGGAGGACATCCTGAGATGCAAAGACGCCGGCATGGACGGTCATATCTCCAAACCCATTGATATTGAAAAGATGTTTGAGATAATCCGGCTATACGATAAGAAAGGAAATGAGGGGAAGGGGAAATGAAAAAGACAGGAAAAGTAGTCATAACGGCGGCCGCCCTGATCGGCTGTCTGCTTTGCGGCGGCTGTGCCGGGGATACTAAAGAACCCAAGGTATATATTGATAAGAATGAACCGGAGGTGGTTCTGTCCCTGTTTGCCCAGGGCGATGTACTGTCAAATGCCGTCAATGACTGCTGTACCAATATTATCAACCCCAAATACAACAGCAATATCATTGTATACAGCGATTATGCAGACTTCTATGCGGAAAAAGGCCTGTCTTACCGGGAACTGCTGTTAAAACGCATGGAAAGCGGAATGCCGGATGACCTTTATATCATAACCGCGGAGGATGTTCTGGAGTTTGACCGGAGGGGATATATTTACGATTTATCGGAGCTGATGTGTATTGATAATCTGTCTGAAGATGCACTGCAGCAGAGTATCTGCAATGGAAAGGTGTTCTCTGTTCCTCTTTCATATACCAGCTTTGGCCTGATCTGGAATGTGGATATGCTTCATGAGTACGATCTGGATGTGCCTGAGAATCTGGATGAATTCTGGAACGTCTGCGAGACATTGAAACAGAATGGCATTCTTCCTTATGGGGGAAACCGTGATTTCGGGATCAGTGTACCGGTGATGTGTGCCGGCCTGGGGCCGTTGTATCAGAAGCCTCAGAATGAAAAACTGGTGGCGGAGCTGGCCGCCGGCAAAACGCCTGTGAGTACCTACATGAAGGACGGATTCCGCTTCCTTGAGACGATGATCGAAAAAGAGTATCTGGATGTGGACCGGACGCTTGCCACCCTGCCTAATACTGAGGAGGAGATATCCTTTTTTTTCCAGGAAAAATGTGCGTTTATCAGTTCCATCTGTCGTGCAAAGGCATTTTCCCATGATTATCCATTTAAGACGGAGATGACCGCGCTGCCTGTCCTGCCCGACGGCGCTGTCTGCGTGGTGGGGGCGGACTTAAGGCTGTCCGTAAATCCAAATTCCGAACATGTAAACGAGGCACTGATGATTGTGGAAAATCTGTGTACCAGAGACACTCTGGATAGTCTGGCTGAGCAGCTGGGAAAGGTTTCTTCTGCCAAGGGCAATAAGGCAGCAACCCTGCCACAGGCGGAAAAGCTTGTATCCTGTCTGTCAGAAAGCCGCCAGGTTCCTAATCAGGACTTTTCCCTGCATTTCAACACATGGAATACGATCAAAGATCTCTGTGTCAAGCTCTGTGAGGGCGCAGAAGTTGATGAATTGTGCAGGGAATACGATAAAATACAGATAGAAGAGCTTGCGCTGTATGGGGAAAAATAGACCATAGTTTTTCCTAAAGTACGTTTATTACGAAAGTTAATTTTTTTGTTTTCAGAAAAGAGTTACAAATGTCTTTATTTGTTGAAAATGTAATAAATATTTGTTATACTGAGGTATGTCGAATATTGTAAAAATATAGCAGAAATGGGAAGGCTGTCATGGCATATAAAAAATTGGGAGATCTGCTTCAATCAGTAGGACTTATTAGCAGCAGTCAGCTGGATGAGGCGCTGGCGTTACAGAAGGAAACAAAGGAGCGGCTGGGTACTCTGCTGATCAGCCACGGCTTCATCACGGAGAATCAGCTGATTGAAGCGCTTCAGATGCAGCTGGGCATAGAGTTTATAGATCTGTCCAAGACAGAGATCGATCCCCAGATGTCCACATACGTACCGAAGAACATCGCCCGCAAGCATGGAGTCGTGCCGGTTCGTGTGGAAAAGGACCGGTTGTATCTGGCGATGAAGGACCCGATGAACTTCGTGGCTCAGGAAGAGGTGAAGACGGCTTCCAGAAAACGGGTCATCCCCATGATCTCCACTTCCAACAGTGTAGACCGGGCAATCCTTAATCTGTATGGGAATGAGGGTGTAGCCAAGGCCATCGAGGAGATGAAACAGCAGGCCAGCACTCTGCCGGATCAGCAGGAAGACAGCGCCGGCCCGGTGGTAATCGGGGAGGAAGACAGCATCAGCGCGCCTACGGTGCGGCTGGTGAATTCGATCATTGAGCGAGCCGTCACTGAGCGTGTCAGCGACATTCATATTGAACCCAGGGAGGAAGATTTAACAGTCCGGATGCGCATAGACGGTATGCTTCACCGTATTTTAAATGTACCGAAGGACCTGCAGGCCTCCGTCATCTCCCGTATCAAGGTTATGGGAAAGATGAACATAGCTGAACACCGGATTCCCCAGGATGGACGCGCCAATGTACGCATTAAGAGTGAGGATATTGATCTGCGTATTTCTACGCTGCCCACTATTTACGGGGAAAAGGTGGTAATCCGTCTGCTGAACAAGTCAATCTCTCTTTTAAGCAAGACGGGAATCGGACTGACCGGATCGGATCTGGAGAAGTATGTGAGGCTGATTTCCAATCATAACGGAGTGGTTCTGATCGTCGGTCCTACGGGAAGCGGCAAGTCTTCCACCATGTATACCATGATTGGTGAACTGAATCAGGAAGCAGTCAATCTGGTTACGCTGGAGGACCCGGTGGAGTACAATATATCCGGTATTAATCAGGTTCAGATAAACGAAAAGGTGGGAATGACATTTGCCAATGGACTGCGTTCCATACTCCGTCAGGATCCGGACATCATAGCGGTAGGTGAGATCCGTGATGGGGAGACCGCGGAGATTGCCATGAGAGCGGCAATTACCGGCCATCTGGTTCTGTCAACGATTCATACGAATGATGCCATATCGACCATTGACCGTCTGAAGGATATTGGCGTAGAACCGTATCTGGTTGCCAGTGCATTGAACGGCATCATATCCCAGCGTCTGGTGCGCTGTATCTGTCCAAACTGCAAGACAGCCTACACGCCAACCGATGAGGAACTGGAGATTCTGGGGCTGAGGCCGGGGAATGGGACCACATTTTACAGAGGAAAGGGCTGCCCCCACTGTTTTGACACGGGATACCGGGGAAGAACCGGCGTCTTTGAAATTCTGATCATGAACCGGGAGACCAGACGGTGCATTTCCGAAAATGACAGCAAGGCAAATCTGTTAAAAGCAGCAGAAGGCCCGGATTTTGTATCGATTCGTGATAACTGCCGCCGCCTCGTGCTGGAAGGCGTCACTACGGTGGAAGAGGCAAAGCGTACCATCAATTCGGTGGAATAAGGAGGCAAAATGCTGCAAATCGGAGAAATGATACAGAAAGCAGTGACAGATGGCTGCTCAGATATTCATCTGGTAGAAGGTCTTCCGCCCAAATGCCGCCGGGATGGCCATCTGTTCAGTCTGGACGATACGGTTCTTACAGATGATAACTGTGAGGCCTATGCGAAGGAGCTGGCAGGAGACCAGTATGAAGCGATCCGGACCATGGGAGAACTGGATTTGGCTTCTGCCTATGACGGAATCCGCATCCGTGTCAATCTGTTCCGCCAGCAGGGGCATATATCGGCCGCCCTGCGGATTTTAAGCAGCCGCATTCCCAGCCTCGACAGTCTCGGACTTCCGCCCCCTGTCATGGCGTTCCCTGAGTTAAATCGTGGGATCGTGCTGGTGACTGGTGAGACCGGTTCCGGGAAGTCGACCACCCTGGCTGCGATTCTGGAAGCGATTAACTGCACGAGGGAGGCTCATATCGTAACGCTGGAAGATCCTGTGGAGTATGTGTACGAACCGAATCGGTGCATTATCAACCAGAGGGAGATCGGAAGGGATACGAGAAGCTATTCCGATGCCCTGCGGGCTGTGCTGCGGGAAGATCCGGACGTGATTCTGATCGGAGAGATGAGAGATCGTGATACCATAGAGACGGCATTGACCGCGGCGGAGACCGGCCATCTCGTGTTTTCCACGCTGCATACCAACTCGGCGGCGGACTCGATCGACCGAATTGTAAACGTATTTCCGACTAACTTTCAAAATCAGATTCGGATGCAGCTGTCTACCTGCCTCCGGGCCGTGCTTTCCCAGCAGCTTCTGGTGAGAAAGACCGGAAAGGGACGGGTGGCGGCCTGTGAATTGATGGTGGTCACCCCAGCCATACGGAATCTGATCCGGGAAGGCAAGACGCCTCAGATCGCCAATTCCATGGCGACATCGGCGGCGGAGGGCAGTATCACCATGGACAATTCCCTGATCCGCCTGTGGAAGAGCCAGGCCATCTCGGGAAAGACAGCCAGGGAGGCGGCCTGGGACCAGGACTATATAAAGAAGTTTATTGTCGGGTAATAACCCACAGAAAAGGCTGGTGATACCCATTGATAACGTATAAGTATAAGGCAATCTCCAAAGATGGAGCGCAGGTCAGCGGAATCGTCGAAGCGTACGATGAATATGCGGCCGTCGCCCAGGTAAAGGAAACTTGCCGGCTTGTGACGAAGATTACGCCGGTACAGGAGAAAAGCAGCATCCTCACAAAGGAACTCGGTTCCAAGCGGGTGAATCTAAAGGCCCTCTCTGTGATGTGTTCCCAGTTTGCCATTATTCTGACGGCCGGAATGCCGGCGGCCAAATGTGTGGAGCTGATAGCGGACCAGACATCAGACAAGAAGCTGCGAAAAATTCTGATCGAGGCCGCCAGGGATGTAACCGCAGGCCACAGCATGGCGGACAGCTTTGAAAATGTGGATAGGGAGGCATTTCCGACCACCTTTCTCGAAACGGTCCGTTCCGGTGAGCAGTCGGGTACGGTGGAAAATGTCTTTAAGAATCTGAGCATTTATTATGAAAAACAGTACAAGACGAGACAAAAGGTCTCGGCGGCTCTGAGTTATCCCCTGTTTGTCATAGGAGTGGCGATTGTGGTCGTGATGGTGATTATGGTGAAGGTAATTCCCACCATGACCGGCATCTTCAAAGATCTGGGCGGAGATATGCCTTTGCCGACCCAGATGCTGATCAGCATGTCAGAGTTCTTTAAAAATAATATATTGGTCATTTTAATGGTAACGGCTGTGGCTGTCATCCTGTTTCTCGCCGCGATGCGGACTGAGGACGGAAGGCTTCGCTGGAATCGTTTTAAGCTGAAGATTCCCGTCTTCGGCGAGATTGGCCTTCTGAATGCCTCCGGGCAGTTTGCCAATACCATGTCCACTCTGCTGGCCGCCGGGCTCTCCGTGCCGCGTGCTCTGGAAGTGACGGCAAAGACGCTGGATAACTATATGCTGGCTATGGAGACGGCAAAAATGGTTACCGGGCTGGAGGAAGGCCGGCGTTTAGGCAATTGTATGCGGGAACGAAACTGTTATCCACGTACCCTGAATGAAATGTGTGCAATCGGAGAGGAGACCGGTGAGTTGGAAGAGACATTAAAGACCATCGGTACATATTTTGATAATGAGGCGGAACATGCCACGCAGAAAGCCATATCGAAGCTGGAGCCTACGATTTTGGTGCTGATGGCGCTGGTGGCCGGATTTATTGTAATATCTGTTTATCTGCCAGTCTTTACGATGTACGATCTTATGTAATTAATTTTGGTTCTACAGGCTATAACAACCCATAGTCTTTGAATAAATGTTCCGAGGAGGAGTAACTAAAATGAGAAGATTTAAAGAAAAATTTAATAAAAAAGGCTTTACGCTGGCAGAACTTTTGATCGTTGTTGCGATCATTGCAGTGCTGGTGGCGGTGTCGGTGCCGGTGTTTAATAGTAAGTTGGAGAGATCAAGAGAGGCCGTGGATATTGCTAATATGAGAGCGGCGAAGGTTGCGGCAGCGGCAGCGTATTTGGACAATGAACTTGATGATACATATGATTTAAATGCTGTTTATTATGATGCCGATAATGGTACGATAGTAAAGAATGCTCCAGGCAAAGGTTACGGACAAGGTACCGGAATCGATGGTAAGACTGTGTATTTAACTTATGATGGTAATACTATAGCTAAAAATAAAGTAATTAAGATAAAAATAGAACCAGAAAGTGATAAAACAGATGTTAAGATAACTATGGAATGGGTGCCAGCTGGTGGTTCGTCTACAACTGATCCTAGTTAATTAAAGTAAAATTCTTTATGCGAAGCCGATGGGTTGCGGCTTCGCATAAATTCCCAATTTGGTTCCATGCAGAGCCCCACTGTCAAAGTGGGGCCGTGCATGAAATCAAAACACCACACTGCAACATCAGGCAAAAAGCCGCGGAATTACTATCAGCCGCAGATGAAAGGAAGACCCAATGCTTTTTATAGATCGATGGATTACTGCCTATCTGGCAGTCATTGCGGCCATTATCGGCGCTGCCGGGGGGAGTTTTATTAACTGCCTGGCCTGGAGGACGGTCCACAGGGAGAAAATTACCAGTGGGCGGAGTCATTGTACGCGGTGCGGCCATTTGCTGGGAGTCCTGGATCTGGTGCCGGTGTTCAGCTGGGTATTTCTAAGAGGAAGGTGCCGGTACTGTAAAGGAAAGATTTCCCCGCGCTATCTGGCGGCGGAGCTGCTCATGGCGGGCGTGTCGCTGTGTCTTCTGTTCCGGTTTGACGTGTCGCTTCCGTACCTGTATTACCTGGGATTTTCTTTTCTGCTTCTGGCCGTTGGATTGGTGGATTTGGAGAGCTTTCAGATACCGGACCGATTTCAGGCAGCTCTGATTCTGTGGTGGTGCCTGTTCCTTCCCACGCACAGAGGGGAGCTGGTGCCGTATCTGGCAGACAGCCTTGCAGGCGCTGTTTTTATCAGTGGCGGCCTGCTGGGAATTTCGATGGTATTTGACCGGATTCTGGGGAAGGATTCTCTGGGAGGCGGAGATATTAAGCTGTTCTTTGTCACTGGTCTGTATCTCGGAGCTGCGGTCAATCTTCTGAATCTGATTGTCAGCTGTCTTCTGGGCCTGCTTCTGGGCCTGGCGCTGAGCCGAATGGCGAATCACAGCGAGAACGAAGAAAACGGAGAGAACAAGGCGCAGCCCGGAACGGAAAAACGGGATAGCGGGCAGATTCCCTTCGGACCGGCCATCGCGCTGTCCAGCGTACTGTGCGTGCTGATCGGGAGACAGCTGACGGGGTGGTATATGAGTCTTTTTTAAGAAAAAGTGAAGGAAGACAGAATTATGATGAAACGTATTTCCGCAAAGTATACAGGAATTGAAATCGGTTCTAAACAGGTGAAAATGACCCAATGCTGCGACAATTGCCTTTATAAAGTGGTGATTGAACCGCTGCCTGACAACTATGTTAATAATGGGACGATCGTGTCCATGGAGGCAATGAGCATCTTCCTTAAGGAGATGGCGAAAAAATACCGGTTTCCGGATAAAAATTGTGCCATTGTTCTGCCGGACTCGGTAGCATTTTCAAGGCGTCTGACTATGCCGGCTATGACCGTGGATCACTTGAAGATCAACCTGCCCTATGAATTCCATGACTTTATCAATGACAGAAAAGAAAAATATGTGTTTGATTACTGTATTCTGGATATGCAGTATGATGAAAATCAGAAGCCGGTTGCCATGGATTTGATGGCTGCGGCAGCTCCCAAAGACGTTATTTCAGAATATGAGGCCATGGTAAAGCAGGCGGGCTTTAAGCTGCAGATCGCGGCTCCGGAGGTATTTGCCTACTCGAATCTGGTACGCGAGTACGAACGGGTAGAGGATCTGGAAGAATCCCGGGAATACTGTTTTGTGGATTTTGGGTACCATTCCACCAAGCTGCATATCTTTTCCGGCTCCCGGTTTGAGGTGACCCGTGAGATTGATTATGGCTGTGCCCATCTGATTCAGACGGTCGCTGCCATCAAAAATGTAGACCAGCACGTCGCCCAGTCGTATGTGATGAAAAACTATCTGGATATATGGAACCTGGAGGAGTGCCGGGGGATCTATGAGTCCATCGGCGTTGAGATCATGCGGGCCATTAACTTTTACAGCTTCAATAATCCGGAGAGCCATTTGGATACCGTGTATTACTGCGGAGGAGGTTCCCTGATTACACCCCTGACAGAGGCGGTATCCTCCCATATCTCGCTGGATGTGCGTCCGATCACGGAGCTTATGACCATAGTGGGTGACATTCCTGCGGACGCTTGCATCAGTCCTGCATCGGCAGGCATTACGTATCAATAGACGGCAGGATATGGAGGAGCATTAGGATATGTTAGGAATCAGGAAAAATGAGTATCCATCCAAAAAGACAGTAAACCTGATTATCCATGAAAAAACCATTAGCAGCCCAACCAGGGCCATACCGGTTTTTCTCGGATTTCTGGCGGTGCTGGCCCTGTTTGTGAAGTTTGGCGTCATGGTGCCCTTAGACCGCATGTATGCAGCCCAGGCGGCGCTGGGTCAGGTACAGTCAGAGCTCGATGGGTACATACAGTATAACAGGGATTATGATGAAGTGAGGGAGCGCTACAGCCAGTATTTCAGTGATTATTTAAATGAGGATGAGGCGGTGCTCCAGGACCGGCTGGAAGTGCTGAATCTGCTGGAGGAGCGGGTGATGAACCGGGCGGATATCGAGAGCATCAGCATTCGCGGCAACGTGTGCCGGATGGTGATTACCGAGCTTCCGCTTTACCAGGTTTCTGCGATCGTGGAGGACCTGGAGGAGAGCCCGCTGGTGCAGTACATATCCGTCTCTACGGCCAGCACGGAAAAACGGGCGGACGATGAGGCGGCCCAATTCCAGCAGAGCGTATCTGCCGATTTAACCATTACACTGACAGGAGGGACCAGTTAGATGCTGAAGCGTAAATTTACCGTGCGTGAGACGGTCCTGCTCCTGTTTATGAGTATTCTGTTTCTCGGAATTTTCTACTACCTTCTGGTGGCGTCTCCGGTTAATGAGGAGATTTCTAAATGCAGCAGCCAGCAGGTCCCGGTGGAGGATGATATCAGCACGGAGTTAATCAAGGCCTCCAGAAAGAAAAAAATGCTGGATGAGATGGAACAGTCGGCTGGAGAGCCCCAGGGGGAGTTAAAGCCATACAACAATCTGAATGATGAGATGCGGGAACTGTATCAGGCGCTGGAAGAGGCAGAATCGTACAATATCAGTTTCTCCGAGGCCAGGGCTTCGGGAACGATTGTCAGACGGGATATTTCCATTGCCTTTCAGGCGGGTTCCTACGAACAGGTAAGGACGATCCTTAGGAATATGGCCAACAGCCAGTTCCGGTGTATCATAAAGGATATGGACATTTCTGCAAGCTCGGGGCGGGGAGAATCGAGGGGCATGGCCTCGGCCGGCGCTGTCAGTGTCAGCGTTATGATTACCTACTATGAGACAACAGTAGGCGCCTCTGACACTAACGGTCTGGTATATGATAAGGATACAGCCTCAGGCGATTCGGAAGAGACGATGGAGTAACATGTGGACGAGGATGAGGGATGGAATGAAGCATAGGTTGAGAGGACGAAACGGCTTTACGCTGGCGGAACTGCTGATGGTTGTCGGAATTATGGCAATTTTATCAGCGGTTTCTTTTCCTGCCCTGATTCATATGAGAAATTCCCTCCGGCAGACAGAGCTGGACGAAAAGGCGAGACAGATCTTTATTACGGCCCAGAACTGCCTGTCCGGCGTCCGCTTGAGCGGTGCTGTGCTGGAGGTGCCTCCCAGGGGAACCGATGGTTTGGAACTGGCTGACGATATGGTTCCATCGGACTTTCAGGAAGGCGATGGAGAAATGCCGGATACCTATGCGCTCTGTGACGGGGAAGCGGGCAGCTTCAGCTGGATGAACGACACCGTATTTGTCCCGGCTCTCGTAAAAGAGGATGGCGGCAGCTATGTCATTGAGTTCAACCGTCAAACGAATGTCGTGTATGGGGTCTATTACTGGGAGAGAAATGGAGGCGCCTTTCAGAAGGCCAGCCTCTTTCATTATCACGAGAATTTCAATGAGTACGATGGAAAGCCGCTCAGAGGGGAAGAAAACCGGAATAACCGGATGCTTCCCTCCGTGGGATATTACGGCGGTGAAACGGCGGCAGCCGCACAGGACCGGAAGGATGTGGATTTCCAGGTATCCATTTACAATGAGGAACGTCTGAAGGCCACGGTATCCATGCCATCCTCCCTCTATGAGGAGGCAGTGTTTGAGGTGACCATATCGTCAAAGACGGACAGCGCCAATCCGGTCCGGTATCGATACCGGCTTTACAACGGAGCTGTCACGGTTCTGGAGCCGGAGGATCCCTTCCACCAGATGGCCGAGATCTGGAAGGTAATCCCGGCCACTGGAGGAGAAATGAGCGCCTCCTACGTCCTGACACTGGACAGTCTGGAGGAGGGACTCCATTTTGCAGATCATTTCAGCGAAATAGCGGCGGGGGACGACCTGCGGATATCCGTGATGGGCTACTGCGTCGGCAGCGACGCGGTCTATATACCCAGGACGAAGACGGCCGAGATCAACAGCCTCTTTGCCGGACTACGGGGCGGAGACGGAACCGGTAGCGACATCTGGGTGGAGAACGGACGCCATCTCCAGAACCTGTCTTACGAGGTTTCCGGCCTGGGATACAGCACGGACGGAGCCAGCGAACGGAAGACAGGCTATCCGGTGATGTGTGCCAGAGTGCTGGAGGAGATTGACTGGATGGAACCGGTTTATGACGGCCTGTCGTATGATGATGTATGCACAGCACGCCGGGATTCAACCCTGTCCGGATCGGTTCATTTTTATCCAATCAGCAACAACAAGACAGATCTGCAGTCTTTTCAGGGGAACAGCTATGAGATCAAGGGCATACATGTGACACAGGAAGCCTCGGTTGCGGACGAGGGCTGTACCGTCTATGGATGTGCCGGTCTGTTTGGCTATATGGAGGGACGGCCGGGCGGTAATGACAGCAGCAGGGATTCCGGGAATCAGGAGACGGCAGGTGCTGCTCCTGTTATTCAGGACGTTATGCTGGTGAATCCCAGTCTGAAGCTCACCGGGCCAGCCGTTTCTTATGGAGGCGGTTCCTACGCCGGCAGTCTGGTTGGATATGCCGATCAGATGGAGATCAACAATTGCGGGGCGTACATAGACAGCGATGACGCGGAATCCGACTTTTCCGCGCTTTATAAAGAGAGCGGCATCACTTCCGAATGTGATTACGGCGGAGGGCTGATCGGCGGTGCCCGGGATCTGACTGCAAGGGATTCCTTTGCTTCTGTCAGGGTGTCGGCCGAGCGGATTGCCGGTGGTTTTATTGGTACCGTGAACGGCAGCCTGAACATTTCGACCTGCTATTCCGGCGGGCACACGGAGTCCGGCGCTTACAGGGCAGACCGGCCTAATGTGGAAGCTGCAGAAGCCGCCGGAGGGTTTGCCGGAGAATTAAACGGCAGCGGCCTGATCGAGAAGTCTTTTTCCGCGTGCTCCGTGAGCGCTCTGCAGTGCGGGCCCTTTGCCGGAATACCGGATGTGGGAACGGGGGCGGTGACGTTTGAGGCGACCTACGGTGTAGGAAGCACATTGATAAAGGGCAGCGGAGGAGAGCCGAATCCCATCGGATGCGGCAGTGCGGGAGAGGCGCTGGCGAAGGGCGCGCGCAAGGCGGAGCGAAAGAACACCTCCCCTTACGACGACGCCTACCGGAAAGATACGAATGCGGCCTATTTATACCCGATCTGGCTGGAGGTTTACCGGGGAGACTGGGCAAAAAGCTCCTTTACAGGTCTGGTATATTATGAAAAATACGAGACGACGGATTCCGGACAGGATGCGTTCGGTTTCTGGTATCCGGGAGCAGAGGAAAACGGCACTTTAAGAGATGATCTTCCGGTAATCAGCGACGGATACGGATACTTGAGCGATACGGTGCGCAGCGTTAAACTCTTTCAGAACGGTATCCCTCATGCATCCAACAAGAGTGAGGAGCATGGGAAAGAGAACTGGAATAAAAACGAAATCACGCTTTCACCGGTGCAGGTAGAAGGCAAAAACCAGGTTCTCTATCCGTTTCCATGGATCCATGTGACGGAAAAGCGTTTCGATGCATTTAAGTCTCCGGGTAACAGGAAAAATTCGTTTTATGACACATTGGCGCTGACCGTGGATGGGGCGGCGCTCACCGCTTTTTATAATCCTCATTTTGCCAAGACGATCGTGTTCACAGAGGAAGAGGCGGCGACGAATCCGAAGTATGCGGTAATCCGTACGGCGCGCCATCTCTATGAGCTGGGAGATAAGGGAAACGGCGGAAAAAAGAGCAACTCCTATTATTGGCAGGCGGAATGGGATTATAACCAGGAACGCGATCTTGACTATGAAAAATATAAGGCAGGAGAAACGTATCCCGATACGGAGAACGCACCGGAAACTCTGAGCCAGGGAGTGATTGGAAGCGGCAAGACGGGCACGTTTCAGAAATCGTACAGTGGGAATGGACACCGAATCAGCAATCTGATCCTTACGGATGACTCGGTGAGTACCGGAATGGCCAGCGGTATGGCGCTGTTCGGCTACACGGCAGAAAAGAGCCATTTAAACGGCATGGTTCTGTACCGTCCTCAGGTCGTGACCCACAGTCTGCTGTCCGTGGCTGGCCTGGTGTATACCAACGGAGGCAGTGTCACAGAGGCTGCCCTGATAAGCCCGGTGATCAGCGGGATCGGCTCCGAAGGATGCGGGGCGGCAGGCCTGGTCTATGAAAACATCAATGGCGCCCTGATTGAGGACTGCTATGTGATTCCGGAGCAATCTGATGGATGGGAAGATGACCTTTCGGAGGATCCCCTTCGGTATAAGCATCTCTATGGAAACGACGGGAAGGTGACGGGAAACAATTACACCAATGCCATGGTGGCGGCTTCGGGAAGTGCGGCCGGCCTGGTTGGTCAAAATTATGGATCCATAAAACGGTGTGCGGCCATTGCGACGGTAACGGCGACAGACATCGAGGCAGGAGACGCGGCCGGGTTTGTATCGATGAACAGAGGAGCCGGCCTGATCGAGAATTCCTATGCCAACTGCTATACGGCGGGGCGGGAAGCTGCCGGATTTGTATATGAAACCAGCGGCTCCTCCTCCATTAACAGCTGCTACGCACTGCGCCGGGTGACTGCGACCAGCGTGTCCGGGATTGCGGCGGGATTTTCCGTCAAGGATAAGGCGAAGACCATAACGAATTGTTATGCGGCCGTCAGTAACGGCTTCAGTAATGCGTATCAGGCGGTAACGGGCGGTCTGATTCTCTATCCGGACTGTCAGTATGCGGATACAGAGGGATACGGCGCCAGTTTTTATCCATTTTCTGCCGACATTCAGAACAATTGCTTCTATATGGACTGGACGGAGAACCGAGGAGACGGGAAAATCGGAAATGCAAAGGCGGTTACGTATGGGGATTTGAAGAAGCTGTCCATACCGGGACTGGAACCTGCGAGTCAGACGGGGAAAGATACCGTGACCTTCAGCCTCATGCTGCCGGGCGTCTATCCATTTCCAAAGGTGAAGAACATGATCCAGTACGGGGACTGGCCGAATTACGAATATGTGGGGGCCGAGCTCGCTTATTTCGAGATTTATAAGGAAGAATCGGGCTATACCGTAGGCTTTTACAACGAGGAACTGGGGCTTGATTCCCTGCGGGATGGCAAGAAGATATTTCTGGATGGGTATGGCCTCCTGTTCAATACGGAATACCTGGAGATGGATGGAGTCAATGTGAAAAATCTGATTCAGGGCAGCTCCACCTCCAACGACAAGGCGTATCTTTCGTGGGAGGACAGGAACGGAAATGACAATACAACCGCCAACGCCACAAACTATTTAAAGAGCGTCTATCATTTAAAGGATAATAACGGGAAAAAGATTGAAAAGGGCGTTTCCTATTACAAAAATACAGAGTCGGGTGCGTCTGCCATCCGGTCGGGGGCTGGGGACGGATACCCCGATCAACCCATAGAATTAAAGCTGAACAACCGGCCCGGTACGTATTATTTCAGGATCCTGCCGCCGGCGGCGGTAGTGACTAATGCCTACGTTCCGTCCGACAGCATTTACCAGCAGATCATGATCCATGTGGAATCCAATTATTACGATGAGATGGGCGGAATCGGCACAGGCATCATCGAGAAGAACCGGGAATTCTATTACTGTCCTCATTTTGCCAAATCCAGGATCAGCACGGACGGCAAGCCGGAAGAATCGGAAAATCCGGAGTACCTCTGTATCCGGACTTCCAGGCAGCTCTGTACGCTGAGCAGCGGGAATCAGGTCCTGGGAGGCAGGGGAGAAGGACTGGAGAATTACTATGGAAAATCCTTCAGACAGGAACAGGATATTGATTTAGGACCTCAGAATCCGTATGCGGTCTACTATTCGGATACGGCCCCTTTCAGTGAAGAGCGGGGCAGGAGCGGATACCGCTGGTTTAACAGCTCCATTGGAACCAGCCAGACGCCGTTTGAGGGGACGTATGACGGCGGTGGTTACACCATAAAAGGCCTGGGAACCTGGGACTCCCGAAGCAGTATCTCCGGCCAGAGCGTCTTTGACCGGGTGACGGCCAATCGGGATGTTCCGCTGTTTGGTTATCTGAACGGGGCAGCCGTAAAGGAACTGGTTGTCGAGGGGGCCGCCATGTCTGAGCGGAGTGACAGCTTAAGAGGGATCCTCTGCCGGGAAGCTCAGAAGAGCACGGTGATCGAACATGTGACCATCAGCAAAGCCCGTCTGGAGCTTCAGAATTTCGCGCCTGGGACGGAGGGCTTCGGGCTTCTGGCAGGTAAGCTGTCAGGCTCGACGATAAAAAACTGTACGGTCAACGCCTCCGCCGTGGTATGCGGCAGTGCCGCAGTGAAGTATGTAGGTGGTGCAGTGGGCCATCTGACAGACGGCGGGACGATTGACGGCCTGACTCTGGATGAGGTGTCAGTCGGAGGCAGTAAAGCGACGCATCTGGGCGGCGCGGCAGGATTTGCGGACAGCGGCCAGATCCGGTCCGTGAGTGTGGGAGGAAACGGCACGGAGGCCGTTGTCATAGAAGGCGACCGGGCTGTCGGCGGACTGATCGGTCAGATTAATTCAGGAAAAGGCGTGGTCACTGTCGGAAACATCAGTATGACAGGGCGCATCACTGTAAGGCAGACGACTGCCAGCAATAATACGAAACTGTATAACGGAGTGGGGCTTCTGGCCGGGTTATGTGAGATCAGCGGCAATCCCGTGACGATTGACAGGATTCGGGCGCAGGGTACGGACGGTTCCATCCTGGTGGAAAACAGCGCTGTCAGCCAGTATCACATCGGCAGCTTTGTGGTGGGATCCCTGTACCGGTCATCGGGGGACGCGGTGGCCTGTGCCCTCACATTGGGGGACATCGGAATTCACGGAGCGAATCTTACGAGTGCGAATCCGGGACGGAGCAATACGTATTGCGGTTACGGCGGAGTAATCGGACAGAACAGCAAGGCGGTGGTTCTGGCGGCCGGTTCTCCATGGGATTTGGGAGGCAGCAGTATCTCGGTTACGGCGGAGGCCGGTGCTAACGGCTATCACAGCGATTCCGGCGTATCCGGTCTGACCGGGAAATTCCTGGAAGCCGCCTCCATGACGCTGCCGGAGGAGACGATACTGCCGTATATCCGCGTGCGGGTGCAGGCGGGAGGAAGTATTCCCGTGAGCGGCGTTGCGAACGTTACAGCTGGCCGTGTTGTGGCCATTGAGGCCGCAGGGCAGGCGGGGAGCCGGGTAAGAATCCATTCGATTGTGACGGAAAACTGCCGGAATACAGGCGGACTGACCGCGGTGCTCTCTGACGATACGGTATTTCACAAGCTGTCGGTGGAAAGTGTTTTGACGGATGGCAGTGCCCCGGGGCCGGGAGTGATTGAGGCGTCGGGAAATGTGGGAGGAATAGCAGGAACGGTTGCATGCGGCCCTTCCAACGTCGTAAAACAGCTGTCTGTCAACGGTTTGCAGGTCCGTGGTTCCGGAAATGTGGGCGGCTTTGCCGGTGTGGTCACAGGCGGGGTCATCGAACAGTGCAGTGCCTATGCGGATGTGGCGGTGGTCTGGCCGGCAGATTCCATGGCTGGAGGTTTTGCAGGAAAGATTGAGAACGGGAGCATGCTCCGGTGTTATTCGTCAGGAAGCGTGAGCGCCTCCGGCGAAGAGGGGAGCACCGCTGTGTTAAAGGCGGGCGGCTTCTTTGGCGATATCAGTTCTTCGGGCAGACTGGAAAGCTGTTACGCCTCCGGCAATGCCTCACTGAAGGCCGGCAATGCCGCCTCCGGATCGGCGCTCGGCGGGTTCGGCGGAAGCATCTCCTCGAACAGGGGCAGTCAGGTAATCGTGACTAAGTGTTATTCGGTGGGAGCCGTTGTGGTAGAGCAGGAAAACAGCGGGGAAACGGGCGGTTCCTCCAGCGTGAAAGCCGGAGGGTTTATCGGTCATCTGGTAAAGGGCCGGGATGTCTTTGGCGTGTCAGATGATCTGATCCGGAATCTGATCCGCATGATGAAGGGCGCAGAGGTTCATAACCGGATCACAAGTCAGAACGGGAAGACGGTATGGGAGCTGAATGTGGGAATGGATTCCGAGACAAGAGGAATCTTTGACAACAGTAATATTTCCGCGCTGGTCTACAACGTGCTGGGGTATCCGGCGTATCCTGACCTGCTGAAAACAGGACGGGAGAATACGAACGGTAAAGCGCCCGATGAGGAGATTAGAAAGGCTTATGAAATGGTATTTGACAGCGCGGACCAGCTTGTTCCAGATTCCGTGCCGGGATCTGAGGAAAGCTATTACCATACCTTTTTTGAGAAGGCACAGGACAATGCGGTTATGACCATGTGGGCAGTCAACAGGAGCGGGAATACAAGATACCTCTATTGGATCAATGAACAGAAGCCTGAGGAAGGCGCGACTTATACCGGCTACCGGGTGAATCTGGACGCATACGATTCTGCACTGACAGAGGATTACGGCGGGACAGCCAGGCGGCAGAGCCTCTTCGAAACGAAGCAGGTGCGGGTCAGCCGGAAAACCGACGGTTCTTACGATGGAAAGAGGTATCTCTATCTGGCGGAACTGGAGGGCGCATGGCAGTCCCTGGAAGAGGCTGCGGTGGCAGACTGTTACTTCCTGCGCGCCACCGGTTCGGATGCAGGCGCCATCAATGAAGAATACGGGCCTGTGGAGAATTACATAAAACCCTGGAGCGTGGAGGAGTTCAGCCTGGAGATGACGCGGGAGATCCGGGACAGCCAGAACGCTGTGCTTACCGGTATGCAGCCTGATCCGGAAAATATGGAACCGGGATTTACAGGATATCCGTTCCCGATGCTTGAAGGGGTCGGGGCAGGGGGCGATGGGAGAACCCATACAGGCCTCTGGCCGGCGGGATATCAGCCCTATTATAAACTGACAGATTAAAACAAGGGAGGGAGCCGGCCGATGTGCAGCGATAACCGACAGAGTCCAACAGAAAAATTAAAAAGCCAAAAAGGAGCTTCCATGGCCATCGCGCTGCTGTATTTTCTCGTGTGCGCCATGGTGGGCTCTGTGGTATTGGCGGCTGCCTCTGCGAATGTCAGCCATGTAAAGATGGAGAAACAGAACGAGGGCAATTATCTGGCGGTTATGTCTGCGGCTGAGCTGTTAAAAGCCCAGTTAAAGGAATGCACCGGAGAATGGGAATCGGATACGTATGAGCAGAGCGAAGCGGCGGATCTTGACCGGAAGATGGAATTGAAACAGGAGATGCTGAACCTGATTATGTCCTCTGAAAATGGAATGGCGCTGAAACAGGAACTGCTTCATGATTTTTACCAGTCGTATCTGAACTGTCTGGATCATAATAAGCTGGTGGTCTCCGGAGAACGGGACAGGAGTGAACACAGCCGTCTGACCTTTGAACTGGAGGGGGACGGCATGGCGCCGGTAACAGTTGCGCTGACGGTGAAGCCGGATCATGTGGTATTAAACGGCCACAATACCCAGCAGCTGTATGTGGCGGCGGAGGCAGAGCTGTCTGTTGCGGATGAAGCCTTTGGGCAGTATCAGATCCGTCTGACCATGGGCGGGCTTATCCATTATACACTGAACGAGGAGGAGATCACAGAGAACGACCCGGTGACCGGAGAGTCCAGAAAGGTGCACCGCTATACGTCACAGGTGATTTTCTCCCCGGAAGAACCTTATTTATCGGGGAAAAGGCAGACAGGAGGCGGGAGTGAATGAAAAGTGGAATAAGAACCGGCTCCGCATATAAAAAAGTGAAACAGAAATGCCGGGATACACGCGGGGAGACGCTCGCGGAGGTTCTGGTGGGAATCCTGTTTGTAGCGTTGGCCAGCTCCCTCTTTCTCAGCATGGTGACGGTGTCTCAGAATATCAATGCCAATACCCAGAAGGCGGACGATACGTTTTACAAGGCCATGTCACAATTGGAGTGCATGGAAGCGGACGGAGCCGTTGTACAGAAGAAGAACGGAACGGTAAGAGTGACGATCGGCGAGGACGGAAGTATCTCTCAGGATTACGGGGTCACTGTTTACTATGGAGATGATATGGTGGCTTATCGGTCAGGTGGGGAGCCGGAGGAAGAAAAATGACAGAAAAGGCAAAACGCCGGTTAAAGGGCACCGCCGGTGTCACTCTGGGAGAAATGATGGTTGCTGTGCTGATCATGTCTTTTCTCACTCTGGCCGTGAGCGCAGGAGTGGGAACTGCCGTCAAGGTGTACCGGACGGAAAAAGAATACTCGGAATCGAGGGTCCTGGCCAACAGCATTCTGCTGGCTATGACAGATGAACTGCGGTATGCGTCGGAGCTCAATATCAACGGGGACGGCAGCGAAATATGCTACGACAGCGCCATGTACGGATACGATACCGTTATGAAAATCCAGCAGCAGGGCGAAAATGTGGGGAAACTGGTTTTTCTCTACGATGCGGAGCGTGCTGCCTATCCCTTCGAGGATAAGACGTATATGGGGTACCAGATTCAGACCAACGAGGACAAACCACTGTTTCAGCTGACAGATGATGGCTCCTGTATAGTGTTGTCCTATGATATTTGCGATTCCCGGGGAAATGTAAAGGTTTCTCTGGAAGATATCAAAATCAGGCTGCTGTATCATTAGGCGGGTCTGTGGGGCAGGAAATAAGGAATGAGGACAGAAAAATGACAGAGCAGAGAGAGAATAAACGTATACAGGGCTTTACATTGGCGGAGCTGCTGATCGTAGTGGCCATCATTGCTGTGCTGGTAGCGGTGTCAGTACCGGTTTTTATAGGTAAGATGAATCAGACAAAGAAGACAGTATGTGAGGCGAATCGAAAAATACTGGTAAGGCAGATGGTTCTGGACCGGATGGATGATAGTGATTACTCCGAAGCGGATGCGGCTGCAGTCATGGAGAACTCGGATGCATACTGCCCGGGCGGTGGTAAGTATACTCTGGAATGGAATGAGCTGTATATAAAGGTGACCTGTAATATCCACGGATCGACCAGCAGCGGAATGGACGGGGATATCAATGTGTCTTCCAAGTTTATCGATGATTACAGGGATTTCACGATTGAATATCTGAAGGATCATCCGACGAAAAACAACGACGAGATCAGAAAGGCATTCCTTGAGAAATACAATGGGAAGTGGCCGACGCTGATCGTGGATAAGAAATCCTACTCCATTCAGCCGTTCTATCAGGGAAAAGACAAGACAAAGCCGGTGGAGGACTGCGTATGGCTGTTCGCCAGAGCGAATGGGAATGCGGACGCGGGCTGGAGTGTGCCTTATGTCTATAATATTGTAGATGGTAAATGGTATGGCGCCACCAAATGGGACGGTTCGCCGGGAGGAGCCGCCAATATATCTTACGAGGATACGGCTTCTCTGGATGAGGCAATCAGGAATAATAAGCACTCAAGCGGAAAAAACCAGTGGGTTGAGGTGACTGGCTATAAAGAATCTAAGTGAGAAAACGCCTGGTGACTATTGGGATATACAGGTATATGATAAAAAGCGGCTATATAGTCGCTTTTTTGATGGGAGGAAGTATTTTATGAGTGACAAAGGGGAACGCACCGGAAAGCATATCCTGGAAATGGCGTCTCAGATGTTTTACGCACAGGCCAATATGTGAGAATAAAGCGTACCGGACCTTTGACTCTCCATGCGCACTCATCGTCTGCCGGGACAGGCGCGGAGAATTTTTTGTAATCCGCAATTTTATGTCAGAAAGCAATTAGCGTCTACCCATAACGGAGTTTGTAAGGTATAATAAAAGATACCACAAAAATGGGGGAGAATTGATACATGAAGAAGTATACAGTGTGTATCTGTGACGACGAACAGCCGATTCGCGACAAACTGAAAAAATATATATTACGGTATTCCTTCGCATATGACGTGGAGATCGATCTCATCGAACTGGATGCCGCCGAGAAACTGTATGATCTGATGAATCCTTATGACATCCTGTTTCTGGATATCCGGTTCGGGAACAGAAGCATCGGCATCGATATTGCCGAGGAATTGAGAAAACGGGGAAATACGTCGATCATCATTTTGACAACGGCCCTGAAATCCATGTCTATAGACGGATACCGGGCGGAACCGTTTCGGTTTATTGTGAAACCATTTACGGAGGAGGAGATCATAGCTGTCCTCATCGCCTGCGCCCATAAGCTGGACCGCTCCGTATCCTATATAAAGATTACGAATGACTCCCATACCAATCTGATCCGGACGGATAAAATCATGTATATTTATTCGAAACTCCGCAAACGGCATATCGTGTGCCAGGATGGAGCGCAGATCGGCACCTGGCAGAGTCTCCGCGAGCTCATGGACAGCCTGCCGTCCGACAAATTTGCGTATTCACACAAAAGCTACATCGTCAATCTGGATATGGTGGATACGGTCAACGACAGCAAAATCTTGCTTACAGACCACAGTGCTGCGCCGTTGGGCCTCCATTTCCGGGATTCATTTATGAAAACGCTGCTTCGTAATTCAGATATCTGAAGCACAACGCAGATACAAAGGTGGTATGAGTATGCTTGACACGATTTTGGCCTATGGCAAATGTATTCTGGATTTTGTTTTGCTTTTCTGGTTCACCATGCAGTTCTTCACACTTAGATGGGAGAAACGCCGGCTGGTCTCCTGGGGACTGCTGTCAGGCCTGTCTACAGTTCAGTATTTCATAAATTTACTGTACATACCGGAGCTGAATACGATGACGGCCCTTCTATGCAGTCTGATCTTTAACCTGATGCTCTTTAAGGGCAGTATCGCCGCGAGGATTCTCTGTTCCTTCTTTGAGGTTCTTCTGTTTTTAATCTGTGAAAGCATCCCTGTTTTGATTTACGCATCCATGGTCAGGGTTAATATGATTGCCGCCATAGATGATACCATTAAAAATGCAGGCTTTGACCTCTGCAGCACCGGCCTGTTCTGTATTATCCTTCTGGCTGCCCGCTATTTCCATTGGCTGAAACAGAGGAAGGAGGACATGGAGCTTACGATTACGGAAAATCTGTCAATTATCACAGTTCCCGCAGTCAGTATTTTTATCATATACTATGTATTTAATATTCTCAGTTTGGATACAGAACTGGGGAACCGAGCCGATTCTCTGAGCATGCTCTTTTTTCTTGGCGTCTTATTCATGAACCTGGCGGTGATTCTGGGGGATAACCATTGGCGGAAACGCTGCCAGCTTCAGCACGAATTAGACAGAATGTCCCGCATCGAACAGCTTGACCGGGTGGTGATCGGACAGCAGGATGCGTTTATTGAAGAGTTAAAGGGTCTGGCTCACGATTATACGAAACAGATCGACGGCATAAAACACCTGCTGCAGGAGGGAGCGGGCGGCGGGGAGGGAGAGCTTGTGGAGCGTGATATCCGGTCCTATGCGGACGAAATGCTTCATCATATCGAAGACAGTTACCGGTTCGCCTTTATCCCCTCACCGGCTCTGCGGTCGATCCTGTGCCAGACACAGCTTTGCTGTGATTCCGCGCAAATCCAATTTGATACGAATATCCTGTTCTCTGACTTTTCTTTTATGGCATTTCCTGATATCTACACCATCTTTGAAAATCCGCTGGAAAATGCGGTCAGGGCCTGCGGCGAGATAACAGACAGCAGTATGACACGCCGGATCGCTTTGACCATATCCAGAAAGAAGAACCTGATCTGGGTGGAAATAAAGAACACCAAAAAGAATCCGGTCAGAGTGAAGCATGGCAGTATACAGACCACAAAGCCGGATGAATCGAAGCACGGACTGGGAATTAAGAACATGAAGCGGGTGGTGAAGAAGTATGGCGGATATAGCCATGTGGAATATACAGAGGAAGAATTTGTTGTTACCATGGCGCTGCCGGTTTCATTTTCGGCATCAGACGGCTGAAATACAGGGAAAATGTATTAAAATCAGAAAAAAGCGGATTGAACAAAAGGCCGCCATGCTTTTTATTGCTTAAGCATTGATCTCATTGTATAATACCCATGAACAGAGAATGTTTTACTTAGGGGATAAAGAGATGAAACGTGACGCTTTGTGGCAAAATGGTTCGAATAAGAGCCAGATCCGGTTTTCAATCAACAAAAAAATATTGATGCTTGCGGCGGCGATTGTCCTGCCATTTTTCATTGTGGTGGTGGTTTTGCTGGTTTCCATGATTCAGTACAGCAGGGTGTACGATAAGATCGTCAGCGATATGACCATTGCCAATAATTACAATCTGAATTTTAAAGATGAGATGGACGAGAGCCTCTATAAGCTTGTGGTGGGATATGTAGACTTTGGAAATATTTCTGAGGACGAGACGTTAAAGGATCCCTATGCCTTAATCGGAGAGCTGCGGGCGGAGTTTACGAAGCTGAAGGATATCACCACGGAGACAGAGAGCCGCGTGTGGCTGGAGACCCTTTTACGGAATATCGACACCCTGGAAAAGAGAGTGGATGATATTTTCGAGAACATCAGAATCGGCGGGCGGTATGATGAAAATATCCAGGAGCTGGATAATAACATCTACATCCTGACAGAACTGATTCAGGACGATATCCAGTATTATATCTATTACCAGACGAAGGCCATGGAGGTGGTCACAGGGAATTTGAAGCAGCAGATGCAGAGCTTTATTATCGTGTGCGGGCTCCTGGTGCTGTTTCTGGTGGTTTTGACAGTTATAGCGACATGGCGGATTACAACCGGTATTCTGCGGCCAATTAAAGTGCTGTATGATGCGACCAGACAGGTCTCGGAGGGCGATTTATCAGCAAGGGCCGACGTCTGCTCAAAAGATGAGATAGAGATCCTGGCCAACGGGTTTAATGATATGGCGGCCAATATGCAGACGCTGATCGGGCAGATCAAAGAGGATGAGCAGAAGATGCGGCGGCTGGACCTGCGCCTTTTACAGGAACAGATCAATCCCCATTTCCTGTATAATACCCTGGATACGATTGTCTGGCTGATCGAGGATGAGAAGGCGGATGAGGCGGTGAACATGGTAGTGTCCCTGTCCAGCTTTTTCCGGCTGGTGCTCAGCAAGGGGAAAGAGATTATCACGCTCAGGGAAGAGGAGCAGCATATCAGCAGTTACTTAAAGATTCAGGAAAGACGGTATCGGGACATTCTGGAGTATGATATCCAGATTGACGAGGCGCTGTACGATTATCAGATTCTGAAGCTGTCGCTGCAGCCATTGGTTGAAAATGCCCTTTATCACGGCATAAAATATAAGCGCTCCAGAGGCTGCATCCATATCAGCTGTGAGAAAACCGGAGAGGTCCTCCACCTGGCGGTCAGTGATAATGGAATCGGTATGGATGAGGAAGACTTGGAGCAGCTGCGAAGGGAAATCGAGCGTCCCTGCAGTGAGACGGAAAAAGGATTTGGACTGGCAAATGTAAATGAGCGGATCCGCATGTATTTCGGCGCCGGCTACGGAATGAAAATAGAGTCTGAAAAGGGAAGAGGAACCATTGTGGAACTTACAATACCGGCGATTAAAATTTATGAGAGTCTGCCGGAGGACGTTCCCGGATAAACGAACGAAATAAGAACATAAAACTCATGAAAATACGAGCGTCCGCTGCGTAAAGCATAGAAAGGGTAAGTACATATGGAAATACCGGCAAAGAAAATACATATTTTTTTCATTCCTCTGCTGTTCCTGGTTTTGATTCTGTCCGGCTGTGTAAAAGAGTACGGGATGGAAGATACAGAAAATACAGTCGATGAAAATCTGATCGTGGTGGGAGTATCTCAGGTAGGCAGTGAATCCGTGTGGAGAACTGCCAATACGGCTTCCATTCAAAATGTCCTTACCAAAGAAAATGGATACTTTATGATCTTCAATAACGCGAGGCAGAAGCAGGAGAATCAGATTAAGGCACTGCGGAGCTTTATCTCCCAGCGGGTAGATTATATTGTGTTTTCTCCTATTACGGAGGACGGTTGGGAGACTGTGCTGCAGGAGGCGAAGGAGGCAGGAATTCCAGTCATTTTAATCGACCGTAAAGTGAATCTCAGCGATCAGTCATTATATACGACGTGGATCGGCTCCGATTTTTACAAGGAGGGGAGAATGGCCGGAAATATCCTGGACGAGTATCTGACGAAGCAGCACAGGCAGGAGGAGAGCATCCGCATCGTGGTTTTACAGGGAACCGAGGGAGCGACGGCCACGATCGGCCGCACGAACGGATTCAATGAAGTCGCAGAAGCCCACGATAACTGGCTGATCCTGGAGCAGGCGGATGGGGAGTTTACGACGGCAAAAGGACAGGAAGAGATGGAAACGCTGCTGCACCGGTACAAAGATATCGATGTGGTGATCTCACAAAACGACGACATGACCTTCGGTGCGCTGACGGCCATACAGAATGCAGGGCTTACGGCTGGAGAGGACGGAGACATCATGGTCATCTCCTTTGACGCGGTGAAAAGCGGGCTGCAGCTGGTGGATGAAGGGCTGGTTACCGCGGACATCGAGTGCAATCCCAATCAGGGCGAATACGTTGAAACGGTCATCAGAAAACTGGAGAACAACGAGGCCGTGGCAAAGCTGTATTTTGTTCCGGAAACGGTATTTACAAAGGAAAATGTGAAGGACGCCCTGGAGAAGAGGACTTATTGATGGGAAACGGACTTGTGAATGGAAAAGAGGAAGCAAATGTTAAAAGTATTTCTGGTGGAAGATGAAAGCGTCATAAGAGAAGGGTTTCGTGATAAAATTCCGTGGGAGCAGTATGGGTTTCAGCTGGTGGGAGAGGCCGGAGATGGGGAGATGGCGCTTCCGATGATCCGGAAACTGAAGCCGGATCTGCTGATCACTGATATTAAGATGCCGTTTATGGACGGCCTTTCTTTGAGTGAAATCGTGAAAGAGGAATTTCCCAAGATAAAGATCATTATCATCAGCGGCTATGATGATTTTGAATATGCGCGCCAGGCGATCAAAGCGGGAGTGGACCAGTATCTGCTGAAACCGATTACGAGAACGACTCTCCGCGGCGTCCTGCTGGAGATGAAGGAAAAAATCGAGCAGGGGATGGAACAGAAGGATTATCAGGCCCAATACCAGGATGAGGTGCAGGAATTTGAACAGTTTTCGCTTCGGAGATTCTTTGAGAAGATTCTGGAGGGGAAGCTTTCAGTGAAGGAGATCTATGAGGAGGCGGCCGCCCAGTCGCTGCAGCTTACGGCCTCCTGTTATAATCTCCTGCTTTTCTCCATCTATGAGAAAGCCGAGGTATCATCCCGGGAGTCCCGGGAGCGGCTGATCAGAAAACAGGAGGAGGTATTTCACTATTTTCTGCGGCATCCCCAGTATATTCTGTTCCGTTTCAATGTCAACTGCTATGGCGTTCTGATCAAATCGGAGCAGTCCCAGATGGAGGAGCTGACAGAGAACAGCCTGGCCCATTTTAAAAAGGTCTGCGCGCCGGAGGAAGATCACCTGGAATGGTACGTTGCGGTGGGAACGGAGGTGGAGCGTTTGAGTATGCTGCCTCAGTGCTATAAAGATGCGAACCACTATTTTGCCTACCGGTTTATCAAGCCGGGGCTCCATGTGCTGTCGGAAACGACGCTTTCGGACTGTCTGGCCGGACAGGGAGAAAAGAATATCGGCACAGTGGATTTTATGCAGATGGATCCGGAGATTATCCGCGATTTTCTGTCACGGGGAGAAGATAAGGAGATTCACGATTTCGTGGAATCCTATCTTTACAACATTCAGAATGCCTTAAAATCCAGGATGTTCCGCAGCTATGTGATCCTGAATATCCGATTTGCCGTCGTTGCTTTCCTGGAGTCTACCGGAGCGGATCAGGCGGAGTATTTAGAAGAGATCGAGCATGCAGTGCAGATGATCCGCAGCGAGGACAGCGAGATATTCGAATACTTTGCAGGCATGCTGGAGACCGCGATGGGGATTCGGGACCGGATCAACAGCTGCCAGGGCGGGAAAATGTTAAAAAAGGCACTGGATTATATCGACGATCACTACGACTGCGACACGCTGTCCCTTAACCTGGTGGCCGAGAATATCGGCATGAGCGCCAGCTATTTAAGCGCCATCTTCAGCCAGAACATGCAGAAAACATTTGTTGAATACGTGACGGAAAAGCGGATTGAAAAGGCGAAAAAGCTGTTAAAGCAGACGGACAAAAATTCCGGTGAGATAGCGAAGGCGGTGGGGTATAAGGACTCCCATTACTTCAGCTTCGTCTTTAAAAAGCTGCAGGGATGCAGTCCGAGAGAATACCGTGCAGAAAAGAAGCACTGACCGGCGCATCACCGGTCAGTCTGAGTACTTTCCTTTAAGTTCAGTTTCCAGCGGGTTTCCTGTGAAGACACGGGAAGCCCGCTCAGTTTTTTTATTACAGCCTCCGCCGCCTTTGTCCCCATCTCATGGGGCTCGTGGGAGAGTGTGGTTACTGCCAGAATGTTAGAACTGCTGAAATACGTATGATCGAATGCGGCCACGGCCATGTCCTCGGGCAGGCGATAGCCTGCGGACTGGAGTTCATCCACCAGATAGTAGGCGATGATGTCGTTATAGCAGACGACTGCGGTGCAGGAGGAAAGGGACTCAGTCACCATTTCCTTTAAAAACTGTGTCTCTTTTTCGTGAAGCAGCCGGTCTAAATCACGGGAGCCGTACCAGCAGATGCTGTGGTCGGAGACAGGCAGCTCCAAGTCGCGCAGCGTTTCCGTGAAGCCCTGATACCGCTCGATTCCCTGCATATCATCAGACTTAAAGATACCGCCGATAGCCGTATGGCCCTGAGCGGCCAGATGGCGGACTAAGAGGGAGCTCCCCGAATAGTTATCGTCTTTGATAAAGATGCAGTCGGTGAGGGCCGGATAATAATTATAGAGAAACACGATCTGACAGCCCTTTTTGATCAGCCTGCGGTACAGGTCCAGATTGGGATTGGGAAGCGCGCTTTTACAGCCCTCCGCGATGATTCCGCGCAGAGGGTTTTTCAGAAGCTGCAGCAGGATCTCCCGTTCTATGGAGATGGAATTACCCGTTGTAAAAACCTGGCCCGTGAAGCCATGTTTAGAAAGTGTGTTTTGGATATCATGGATTACGCCGGGATAGATGTATTCCTGATCGCTGGAAATGAGAATTCCGATGACATTTCCCTGCGGTCTGGAGGAGTGTCCTGTAAGGAACGAGCCGCTTCCCTGCTTTCTGACGATGAAGCCTTTTTCCTCCAGAAGCCCCAGAGCCATGCGGATGGTCTGACGGCTTACGTGATATTTCGTGCAGAGCTCCTGTTCCGACGGCAGCTTATGAACTCCATTTTGAATGTTTTTCTCTATCATGAGTTCCAGACGCTCTGCAACCCATTTGTATTTTACAGTCATAGAATCCTTACCTTTCCCGATTTTATGAAAAAATTGCCTGATTTGTTCCCCGGATAAACGTAAGAAAATGTATAAATATCATAAATAATCCACGTTTTATCTTCTTGAAAGTCAATATGCACAACAAAAATCCCCCATATCTGATCCCTGAAAAATGGCAGAATCTTAAAATTTCCACCTGTTTTGTAAGAAATCACACCAAAGAATACAACTTGTATTGTATTTTGATTATATCACCATAAATTTGTATTGTAAATAACTTCCAAACCGCATAAATACAAGGGATTACAAATTGAATTACAGTGCCGCCGCTGGTAAGATACAGGTACAGGGAGGAACGAATCCCAGGAGGAAATCAATTATAAAAGCGGAGGTAAGAAAATGAAAAAGAGAACTCTCGTAACAATGTTGGCAGTATCCATGGTGGCGGCCAGCCTGGCTGGATGCAGCAGCTCCAAGACATCATCAGCAGGAACGACAGCAGCGACCGAGGCGCCTGCGGCAACTGAAGCAGCGGCTCCTGCGGCAACCGAAGCTGCAAAGGCGGAGACCGAGGCGCCTGCTCCTGCGGCAGCGGATGGGGAACTGATCAAGGTCGGCATCATCAACAACGACCCCAACGAGTCCGGATACAGAACCGCAAACGATGCGGATATGAAGGCCATGTTTACGAAGGAAAACGGATATGACGCCTCCTTTGCCTACAGCTTAAAGAATGACGAGCAGATCACGGCGGCTCAGAAGTTTATCCAGGACGAAGTGGATTACTTACTTCTCTCCGCGGCAGACACTTCAGGCTGGGACAGCGTTTTAAAAGACGCACAGGACGCGGGAATCGGCGTAATCCTGTTTGACCGTACCATCGACGCCAGCGAGGACTTATATCTGGCTTCCATCGTTTCCGATATGAACAAGGAAGGCGAGACAGCAGTAAACTGGCTGGCTGACCAGGGATTAGACGAGTACAACGTAATTCACATTCAGGGTGTTATGGGTTCTGCGGCACAGCAGGGACGTACCGGCGCTCTCGACGCTAAGGTAGCGGCCGACGACTCCTGGAATCTGATCACACAGCAGACCGCAGAGTGGAACTCCGAGAAAGCACAGCAGATCGTTCAGTCAGTCATCGATTCCGGCTCTAAATTCAATGTCATCTACGCAGAGAACGACGATATGGCGAAAGGCGCCGTAGCCGCATTGGATAAGGCAAATATCTCCCACGGCGTCGGCAAGGACGTAATCGTTATGGGATTTGACTGCAATAAATGGGCGCTTCAGGAGCTGCTGGATCAGAACTGGAACTACGACGGACAGTGCAACCCGTTCCAGGCTTCCTACATCGACGAGATCATCAAGAAGGTTCAGAACGGCGAAACACTCACCGAGAAGACCATCATCATGGACGAAAAAGGCTTCGACGCCACGACAATTACGGCAGAAGACGTTGAAAAATACGGAATTTAGGCGACAAGCCAATAAATGTTTATAGGATAGAAAATGGAAAGAGTGCAGCGCGGCATAACTGATATTCGTATGAACGCTTTGCGCTCTTTCCCTACAAAAAGGAGTGAATGGCGCTGGTGAAAGAGAAGTCTGTATTGGAAATGAGAAATATACATAAGAGCTTTCCGGGAGTACGCGCGCTGCAGGCGGTGGATTTTACCCTGTGTGAAGGAGAGATTCACGCGCTGATGGGTGAAAACGGAGCGGGAAAGTCCACACTGATTAAGGTGCTGACGGGTGTATATGAAAAGGATGAAGGCGAAATTTATTTAAAGGGCATGGAGAAGGCCGCGGTTATCAAGTCTCCCCGTGACGCACAGAATCTGGGAATCAGCACGGTATATCAGGAGATTACCTTGTGCCCGAATCTTACGGTGGCTGAAAATATGTACATCGGACGCGGAAAAACGCAGATGATGGACTGGAAGAAGATGAACGCGGATGCGGACGCGATTCTTGACAAACTGGGGATTCCGGCAGGGGCCACCCAGCAGTTATCCGACTGCTCCATAGCGATTCAGCAGATGGTAGCGATCGCCCGCGCGGTTGACATGGACTGCAAGGTATTGATTTTAGATGAGCCGACCTCTTCCCTGGACGAATCGGAGGTGGAAAAGCTCTTCGGTCTCATGAGGGATTTAAGAGAGCGGGGCGTGGGCATCATCTTTGTCACCCATTTCCTGGATCAGGTCTATGAGGTATGCGATAAAATCACAGTTCTGCGCGACGGCCAGCTGGTGGGAGAATACGTCATAGAAGAGCTTCCGAGGGTGAAGCTGGTTGCGAAGATGCTCGGCAAGGAACTGAACGATATGGAAAACATCCGGGAGAAGACAGAAGGCTATAAAGGCGCCGATGAGCGTGTCATTGAGGCCGAGGGTCTTCAGAGCGATGCGGGAATCAAGCCGTTTGATTTCTACATCAAAAAGGGTGAGGTCAACGGCTTTACCGGCCTTCTGGGCTCCGGGCGGAGTGAATGTGTCCGTGCCATGTTCAGTGCAGACAAGGTGATCGCCGGTACGATGAAAAAGAACGGAAAAGCGGTGAAGATTACAAAGCCTCTGGACGCCATGAAAAATGGGATTGCCTATCTTCCGGAGGACCGCAAGAACGACGGTATCGTGGGGGACCTCTCCGTGAGAGACAATATTATCCTTGCGGCACAGGTGCTGAGAGGATTTTTCCGGCCGTTCTCCAGAGCGGAGGCAAATAAATTTGCAGACGAGTACATCAAACTGCTGGAAATTAAGACCGCGTCCGCGGATACGCCCATTAAGTCGCTTTCCGGAGGAAACCAGCAGAAGGTCATTCTTGCCCGCTGGCTGCTGACCCATCCGGAATATCTGATCCTGGACGAACCGACCCGCGGCATCGACATTGGCACGAAAATCGAAATACAGAAGCTGGTATTAAAGCTGGCCGCGGAGGGAATGAGCGTCACCTTTATTTCTTCTGAAACGGATGAGATGCTTCACACGTGCTCCCGTTTGATCGTCATGCGTGACCGCAGAGTGGTCGGAGAGCTGTCGGGTGAGGAGCTGAATCAGGCTAAAATCATGGAAACCATTGCCGGAGGTGAGATGGAATGACAGGGAAGAAGAGTACAACGATATCAAATGCGTTTGCCGGTTTATTCAGGAAGCAGATTTTCATCCCCATTGCGGCGCTTCTGCTGCTGACGGTATTTAACCTGGTAATTGACCCGGCGTTTTTCAAAATCACACTGGGTACCAACAGCGGCGGAGACCCTGTTTTAACCGGATATGTGATGACGATTCTCGACTATGGCTCGGAGGTGGCCATTCTGGCCATCGGCATGACGCTGGTTACGGCGGCTTCCGGCGGACAGGATATCAGCGTCGGCGCGGCTGTGGCGATCGCAGGTTCCGTGATTTTGCGAGTCCTCGTGGGACTGGGCGGAGACGGGACGCTTCGGGCTCCGATCATCGTGGCATTTCTGGCCGCGTGCCTGGTCGCCATGGTATTTGGCGCGTTCAACGGCGTGCTGGTAGCCATCTTTAAAATCCAGCCCATGGTTGCGACTTTGATCCTCTATACTGCCGGCCGTTCCATCGCCGCGTGGATCAATAACAATGAGCTTCCTATCGTAACGGATAAGACTTTTACGTATTTCGGCGGATTTATTCCGGGAATCCCGATCCCCACACCATTTTTCCTGGCAGTGGTCTGCGTCATCATCGCCATGCTGGTGTTAAAGTTCACGAATCTGGGCTTATATACCCAGGCTGTCGGAATTAACGCCAGTTCCTCCAGGCTGAACGGTTTAAACCCTGCGTTTATCAAATGGCTGAGCTTCGTCATTCTGGGACTGTGTGTAGCGGTTGTAGCACTGATTAAAACGAGCCGTCTCTCCACCATCAACTATTCGGTCATTGCCAAGGATATCGAGATGGATGCAATCCTGGCGGTCGCCCTCGGCGGAAATGTGTTAAGCGGCGGTAAATTTAATATTATGGCGTCGATTCTGGGAGCCTATGTCATTCAGTTCCTCACGACAACCCTTTATAAGTTTAATGTCTCCTCGGATGCCCTTCCGGCCTATAAGGCCATGGTCGTCATCGTGCTGGTCGTCATCAGCGCCCCGGCTGTAAAAGAGAAGATTTCCAGCCTCGGAAAGAGTTTAAGAAAACAGAGGGAGGTCGCCTGATATGTCAAATATAAAAAAAACAGGCAGCCAGGCGCTGCCAAATAAGCCGAAAAGGCTGACTGACACGAATTTGCTGCTTCTCATTACGATCGTGGTTTTCCTTGTCATGTATATCGGAGCCATGATATTTCTGAAAAAGGGGTTTTTAAAGCCTCAGACATTTTTCAATATTCTAAATGCGAATGCAGCGCTCATCATTACCTCCTGCGGCATGAGCCTCGTTATGATCACCGGCGGAATTGATATCTCTGTGGGAGGCGTCGTCGCACTGGTCAGCATGAGCTGCGCCGTATACCTGGATTATCACGGAGGCAGTGTCTTCGCCTCCCTGCTGATTGCGCTGGGAATCGGCCTTGCATTCGGCGCGGTACAGGGCTTTCTCGTGGCCTATCTGGATATCCAGCCGTTTATCGTCTCACTGGCGGGGATGTTCTTTGCCAGAGGCATGACGACGATTGTTCATACGGCTCCGTTTAATGTGGCCAATGAAGGCTTTGTAGCTTTGAAAGATACGCGGATCAATGTACCCGGACTCGGAACGGTAAACAAGCTGGGAAAATACATTAACGCATATGTGGAGATTGGCGTGATCGTCGCCGTTCTGGTGGTGATTATCCTGTTCTGTATCCTGAAATGGACGAAGGCGGGACGGAATTTTTACGCGGTGGGCGGCAGCAGGCAGAGCGCTCTGATGCTTGGAATCAATGTGAAGAAGACCAGATTTCTGGCGCATTTGCTCTGCGGCCTTCTGGCGGGGATCGGCGGTTACGTCTATTTCCTGCACGTAGGCTCCGGATCGGCGTCCCACGCCATGGGTATGGAGATGAATGCAATCGCGTCTTCCATCATCGGCGGAACGCTGCTGACGGGCGGCGTCGGCAATATCGCCGGTACGTTTGTCGGCGTGCTGTCACTCAGCACGATTCAAAATATCGTTTCCTCCATCGGCCTCGATCAGGCGTGGTGGACGGGAATTACCGTGGCCGCCATGCTGTGCCTGTTTTTGGTGGTGCAGAGTATGATTATGGCGCGGAAGAAGAAAAGAGTATAAGGAAGAAGTGGATGACAATCCCCCGGTCCGGGTGTTCGGACCGGGGGATTGGTGTGTGTGGAGAGGGTATGAAAATCAAATAAATTATGGTAAGATAAAAACAACATGGGGGTGTTATTAAAAAAGGGAAGGGGTTTCTATGGCAACATTAATGATTGTAGAAGATGAGAGTTTTGAGCGAAATGCGTTAAAGAATAGCATTGACTGGGAGTTGATTGGGGTAAAGGTGATCGGGGAGGCTGCAAACGGTGCACAGGGGTTAAATCTGGCTATGGAACTGAAGCCGGACATTATCCTGACCGATGTCAGTATGCCTGTGATGAATGCGATTGAGATGACCGAGCGAATCCGGAAAATCCTTCCGGAAACTAAGATTTTATTTATCAGCTCCTACGATGATTTTGAATATGCCAGACAGGGGATCGAGTTAAATATTTTTTCCTATATGACAAAGCCTGTAAATGAGATGCTGCTGTTGAGAAATGTAAAAAAGGCAGTGGACCAGATTACGGAGAAGGAATTGGAAAAAAGACTGTATAACAAGATTAAAAATAATTATGAGGTCAGTTTAAAGCTTGCCCGGCAGGCGCTGGTCAGCAGAGTGCTGATGAATGTGGCAGTAGACAGTGAGGAAGCAAAACAACTGAATTTAGGCTGGATGTTGTCCAGAGATGGCGAATCGTTGGGAGAAATTGTAACGGCATTTGATGAAGAAAAGACAGACTGCATAACAAGGGGGCTGGATTCACTTACGAAAATATGCCGCAGCCAATGCCCAAAGGTTGTAAATATATGTCTGACCAGAGGAAACCTTGTTACGGTATTCTGCATAAGCCCGGAAGGAATGACAGACGCGGCAGGCAAACTGGAAAAATTAGTGGATGAATTTTTTGGAGAAAAGAACTGTAAAATTCTGCGTCGGGAATCCGTGTGTGATGAAGAGGGGAATACAAAAGACGCAGGGCAGCTGTATGACGAAATTCGTCAGAGAAGTCTTATATATGCAAGTGCTCAGGTAGAAGTGGGAACAGAGCGGAAAAAAGGGAAGGCTCAGATTGTATCAGAAATTGAAAATATAATACAAACGCAGTATACGTCTCCGATTACGATTGAATCCATTGCAAAGGCAATGCATTTTACACCAAATTATATCGGAACCGTGTTTAAAACAGCGAAAGGGTGCGGAATCAACCGATATTTAATGGGAGTCAGACTGGAAAATGCCCAAAGGCTGCTAAAGGAAAGCGACTTACCGGCCAGTGATATTGCGCTGCAATGCGGTTTTGACAATATCAGTTATTTTCATTCCAGTTTCAAGAAAGAAAAAGGGATAACTCCAACCGAATACAGGCAGAAGTATAAAGGGTGAGAATACAGATGGAAAAATGGAGAAATTGTAAATTCAGGACGCAATTATTTGCATCTTTTACACTGGTCATCGGTATCATTATTTTGAGTCTGGGAATTATTTTGTATATTTACCTTGGCAGCAGCTACAGAGAACAGGAGGAAGAAATTCTAACAACACAGGCGAAACAGGTTGCCATAAATACGGACAGCTGCCTTGCGTATTATGAAGCCTATATGAACCTGCTTCAAAAGGACAGTCATTTTTTAAATCTGCTGAAGGCAGATACTTATGAAGAGGCCAGTGAGTATTTAAAGAAAATGACGGCTGAATTTATGACGCTGAATTCGGGAAGAATCAGTGAAATTAATTTGTATAAGCAGGGTTTTTACGATGAAAAACATGAGAATTTCCGAAAAAATCATAAAGCCTTTGTAAGGGAACAGCTTGGAAAATCAGAGTACGCTTATGAAGGAACTTATTTAAATGACAAGAATGAAAAAGTATTCTCCTTTTATAAGAGAATTTATCAGCCAAATCCAAAACGATGGTATTATATCGAGTTTCGGATCTATGAAACGGAGTTGTATCGATTTTTTAATGAAGATAAAAGTGGTAACGATATTGTGATTTATAACGGTGATGCCGTGATGTCCATGTCAGACAGAAGCTATTTCTCAAAAGAACTGCAGCGCCGGAAAATAAATCCGGAAGGTGCGTTTATCCTGAAAGACAGCAATGGAAAGATTCCGATTCTTGCAGAGACTGATAATGGCTGGAAAGTGGTTGTTAATACGGATTTGAATTACTTAAAGCGCGGGCTGTGGGAGGTATTTGGAAGGATGCTTCCAATTATTTTTCTTATAATCGTGGCATCTTTTTTCATTGTATCCTTCATTTCCAATCAGCTTAATAAGAGGCTGGGGATCATCCAGAAAAGAATTATGGCGATAGGACATGACGAATACGAAGAAAACGCAAAGACACAGACCGAAGGACTAAATGAGTTTAAAGTACTGGAAAGTGAGATCGACAGAACAAAGCTCCATATCAATCAGCTGCTGGTGGAAATTGAAAATCGAAATAAGAGCAAACGTACCGCCGAGATGGTGGCCCTGCGGGCTCAGATAAACTCTCATTTCCTTTTCAATGCCCTGGCGACATTAAAATGGCTGACCAGGAGTGAGGAAGGAACGAGAATCCTGCCGGAGGCAATTGAAAAATTAGCAGTTTTTTTAAGATATTCTATCTCCATGCAGGAGAATCAGGTGGAACTGAAGCGGGAATTGCAGCAGTTGGAGGCCTATGTTTATCTGCAGAAGCTTAAGTGCGGAGATGAGTTGAATGTTGTTGTGGATATTGACGATGAATTACTGAACTGTGTTACAGTAAAACTGATTCTGCAGCCGCTTCTGGAAAATGCCATCCTCCATGGAAGAAAAGAAGATGGGAGTGTCTTAAATATTACCATCTACTCTCTTTATGATGATACTTATTACGATCTGGTGGTGGAAGATGACGGAAATGGTATGACTCAGGAGCGGATCAGCCTGGTGAAGGATGGAAGTGTCGGAGGGAAGAATGGCAGCTATGGACTTAAGAATGTGATGGACAGAATCGATATCTGTACAGGAGGAGAAGGAGAGGTGACAATAGAAAGTGAGATAGATAAATTTACCAAAATAGTAGTAAAACAGAAAAGGTAACAGAAAAAGTGCGGACAACAGATTGCGGGTGCCGCACTTTTTTTATGATCCTTTCACAAAACAATTTCAAATATCAACATTCCAATAATGGGGCGAGAAAACCTGATTGATTTGTGCATAAATCTATTTCAAATAATAACAAACATTGAAAGACAATGCGAAATGACCAAAAAAGTAATGATAAAACAAATTAATTAGTTTATTTATACAATAAAAGAGATCTGATATACTGACATCATCAAGGGACGGGAAAGGAGAAACAAGAACATGTGGAAGTATATAAAGAAGCATAAATATTTATACTTGCTGCTGATGCCATGTATCGTATATTTTATAATATTTAATTATGTACCGATGTATGGCTTGATTATTTCCTTTAAAGATTTTAAATTTTCCAAGGGAATCATGGGAAGTCCATGGTGCGGCCTGGATAATTTTAAGTATTTATTTGGCCTCAGTGAGTTTTACAGGGTATTTGCTAATTCCCTTATACTGAGCATTGAAAAACTGCTGATCAGTTTTCCAATCCCGATTTTACTTGCAGTTCTGTTGAATGAAATACCTTTTACAAGATATAAAAAGACGGCGCAGACCATGATTTACCTGCCTTACTTTATTTCCTGGGTGGTAATCGGAGGCATCCTGGTAAATCTTCTGTCTCCTTCCTGGGGGATCGTCAACGATGTTATTAAAAAGTTTGGTGGAGAGCCGATTTTCTTTTTAGGCAATGATAAGTATTTCAGAGGCATTGCAATCGCATCCCATATCTGGAAACAGGCCGGTTGGGATACCATTATCTATCTGGCTGCCATCATAGGTGTGAATCCCGATTTATACGAGGCGGCTAAAATAGATGGGGCCGGAAGAATTGCAAGAATCTGGCATGTCACATTACCGTGTATCAGACCTACTATTATTATCCTGCTTTTACTGGCAATCGGCGGAATTATGAATAATGGATTTGAACAGATCTATGTTCTTCAAAACGGAAGCAATCTGGCGGTATCGGAGGTGTTTGAGACTTATACTTATAAGATGGGTGTTGTAAACGGAAGATATTCCTTTGCTTCATCAGTCAGCCTGTTCAATTCCGTAATAGGGTTTACACTTCTCACATTTGCCAACAGGATTGCAAAAGCAATGGGAGAAGAAGGGATCTTTTAGAAGGGAGGCGTATAAAGAATGAAGAAGAGACTGACAGCAATGGACTACGTCAGCATGATCGTGGTAGGAATTTTTGCTTTAATTTGTGTTATGCCGTTCGTTTATGTGTTTTGCGTATCCTTTATGCCATACTCGGAATATATTGAAAATCCTTTGAAAATTATACCGTCCCGGATAGATTTGACGGCCTATAAGCAAATGCTGGGATATGATTTGATTCGTTCCGGATATCTGGTCACGGTTTTTATCACAATAGCAGGAACGGCCCTTAGTATATTTCTGCTGGTTATTTCCGCGTACCCGTTGTCTAAGAAAGATTTAAAAGGACACAGGTTTTTCATGGGAATGGTATTATTTACGATGTTTTTCAACGGCGGCATGATTTCCAACTATATTCTGATCAGAGGGATCAAGCTTCAGAATACCGTTTGGTCACTGATTATTCCGGGCTGTATCAGTGCGTTCAACCTGATTTTGATGAAAAATTTTATTTTACAGTCAATTCCGGATGCACTGGAAGAGGCGGCAAGAATCGATGGAGCCAATGATCTGCAGGTTCTGTTCCGGATTGTAACGCCGCTGTTAAAACCGGCTATTGCAACTATGATTGTGTTTTGTGCCGTCAATTACTGGAACAACTACTTCTCGGCAATGCTGTATGTGTCTGATCGGGATTTATGGCCGCTGACGCTGGTATTAAGAGAACTGGTAGTGGAGGACACCTCGGCAGTATCATCGGTGACCCAGATGCTTACTTCGGCGAACCGTTCACATCCGTTTACCTTAAAGATGGCGGCGATCATCATCACAGTACTGCCGATCCTGATTGTCTATCCTTTTATGCAGAAATATTTTGTAAAAGGTGTATCGCTGGGTTCTGTAAAAGAATAAGTATGCAGCCGCATAAGAGGTGCGGAGCAGATATAAGGAAGAAGGAGGAAGAAAGGGATGTTAAAAAGAAAAGCAGAAAGTATTTTACTGTGCAGCGCATTGGTCGCCTCCATGCTTGCTGGATGCGGGTCAAATGCAGCAACACAAACATCGGAAGCGGGGGAGAACAAAACGACTGCGGAAGCTGCTAATGATGGCAGGGAGGTTGTGGAGGTAACTGCGGTATTGCAGCTTAATCCGGAAATTTCGCTGGAAAATAATCCGATTCTTCAGAAAATTGAAGAGGATACCGGCGTCAGGCTGATTATAGAAGCGCCGCCGCTCAATAACTTTTGGGATCGTGTGAAAATCCTTGTGGGAACCGGCGATATGCCTGATTTCTTTGCCTATGGCGCAGACACGTATGCAACGCAGTGGGCGGAGGAAGGGCTGCTGGCGGATGTGACGGATTTGATAAAAGATTACCCGAATCTTTCAACTAATATCTCAAAAGAGCAGTATGGAGACACGAAGCTGCTTGGAGATGACAGAATCTTTGGGGTTCCCAGACCGAACTCTTATGACAAAGCAGGTTTCCTGATTAACAAAAAGTGGCTTGAAGCGGTGGGAATGGACGCCCCCAGGACTGTAGAAGAGTTTGTAGAAGTCTGCCGCGCATTTACGACACAGGATCCCGATGGAAACGGCAAAGCTGATACGTATGGAGTCAGCTTCGGAGCGCAGCAGAACAGTATGGATTCCGGTATCTGGCATATGAATAATGATTTCCTATCGACCGCCTACAACATTGCAGCGTGGCATCATGGAATGCCGGATGCGGATGGCAGTTTTAAATTGAGACCGCTGAAATCTGAGTATTACGATTACGTTACACTGCTGAGAGATATGTATGCAGAAGGCATTGTAGACAGAGAATTTATTACGCATAAATCGGAGGAACATACGGAAGCGTTTGCACAGGGAAGAGTTGGAATTGTCGGAACATCTGGAAAAAATTATACAACCACGGTATTGGAGAGATACGGCCTGAACATTGATGATTATGAGTACTGTGCACCACTTGCACTGGATGATTCTCATGATCCGGTCTACGTGATGCCTCCCTCCAACTGGATGGCATACTTTATTAACGCAGATTCCGAGCATATTGACGCAGTGTTAAAAGTACTGGACTGGGCGAACTCGGAAGAAGGATTTGTCGCCATGCAGCTGGGACTGCAGGGAATACACTATAACAGCTATGATATTGAAACGAGGACGATTGACAGAACAGAGGAACAGACAAAAGCCGTTAATAAAGTGACCAGCAATATGTTTGCATTTGCCAATGCATATCAGAATCAGGAGGCACTGATGGGAGGTTCGACTCCGGAGATCATTGAAAAATGGCAGAAGGAGACAGAGGCGGCAGACCAGGTGACGACAGAGTGCTACACGCCTTTTGTAAAAGTGGTGGATAAGATTGCAATTGAGTTCCCGGATGACGTGCAGGGGTTGAACAGCCTGGAGGTGCGTTATGTGACAGGGGAAGTACAGTTAGATGAACTGAAAAACTTCATTGACACCGATTATCAGCCCAAAACAGCTGAGATCGCACAGGAATTTGCAGACTTTATGGCAGAGAATCCGGTGAGATTTGAAAAATAAAAGTAACGATTCAGTCAGGGGAGATCTTCTTGTTACACTTTGCCGGACAAGGAGCCTCACCAACAGATACAAATAAAATTGTTAATAACTGTTGCGCCACTGGTGTGCAGTTCAAAAACCATAAGGAGGATTAAAAAATGAGTGAGAGGTTTAAATTTGGTATTGTCGTTGATGTTGTGCCGCTTAAGGATGTACCTGGGGGATATGAGTACTTTGAGGTCCCGGCATCAATACATGGAGATCCGATTCTCTGTGACGCGGATTGGGAGGTCTGGAGAGACCAGTATATTGCAGACGGCAGACCGTGTATGACAACCAGCCATTTATTAGGGCCAGGCATGTTATGGCAGGGCGGAAGCGGAAAATACTATGACCGGGAGCTGATTGCCTTCTCTCTGGAGCGGGAGTTTAAGCGTATGAGTCAGCTGGGCGTTAAGTATATCGGATGCTGGGGCGGCCACTTCAGATGTCAGGAAGGTTTTGACAGAACAACGGCAATTGATCAGGCTCTGAGTACCATTAATATGGCTGCGGATTTTGCAGCAAAATACGATATGCAGATTGCACTTGAGCCGCAGGCAGAACCGGATACTCTGTTTCCAAGATATTTAGAAGGGGTTGCATTTGCAAAAATGACCGGCCGCAGCAATGTTAAAGTTATGGCAGATTTAAACTATTTCCTGGAACTGGGACAGCCGCTGGAAGATATTCTTAAATATCCGGAGTACTGCTTAAATGTACATATTCAGGGAGACGGCGGTGCGCAGCCCAACGTAGGAGACCGGAGAGATATTCTGAAACATCTGTTTGAAGTTTTGAAGGAAGCGGGGTATGATAAGGGTGTATCCGTAGCCTGTCCCTGGGTTATTACAAATGGTGCGTCTGAAATCGACTATGCATATGAGACGGAAAAGACACTGAAATTTGTCCAGGAGATCAGAGACGAAGTATACAAATAAACAGATGGAGCAGAAACAGTATGAAAAAAGTAAATATGGGAGGCGGCAGCAATGCTGCCTCCGCAATTATTATGGGCTGCATGAGAATTGCAGAAAAAAGTCCGCAGGAAGTCTGCACGCTGATTGAAAAGTCTGCGGAGCTTGGTATTGATACCTTTGATCATGCAGATATTTACGGCGGCGGTGCATCCGAAGAGATATTTGCCGATGCGCTTACGCGCAGCAGCATAAAAAGGGAAGACATTATTTTACAGTCAAAATGTGGTATCCGGTCCGGATATTATGATCTATCAAAAGATCACATCATCGAGTCTGCTGAAGGCATTTTGAAGAGACTTCATACGGATTATCTGGATGTTCTCCTGCTGCACAGACCGGATACGTTAATGGAACCTGAGGAGATCGCTGAGGCCTTTGATCATCTGTATGAGTCAGGAAAAGTTCGCAGTTTTGGCGTGAGCAATATGAATTCCATGCAGATTGCGTATCTTCAGAGTATTCTGCATCAGAGACTGGTTGCAAATCAGCTCCAGTTCAGTGCCGCCCATACAGGAATTGTTGATCAGGGAATCAATGTCAATATGCACAATGATACAGGTATTGACAGGGATGGCAGTATATTGGAATACTGTCGAATGAATCGTATAACAATTCAGACGTGGTCCTCCCTTCAGTATGGATTTTTTGAGGGTACATTCCTGGAAAATGAAAAATATCCTGAGTTAAATAAAGCACTAAAGGAATTTGCGGATAAGCGGGATATTTCAATGAGTGCGGCCGCCATTGCATGGATCTTAAGACATCCTGCAAATATGCAGGCGGTTGTGGGAACGACAAATATTGTCAGACTGGAAGAAATCGCAAAAGCGGCGGAGGTCAGTATGAGCAGGCCGGAGTGGTATGAGATATACCGTGCGGCAGGAAATATGCTCCCGTAGTCTTCCGTAATCAGGAGGAGATATAATATGGACAGAAGGTTTAAGGTAGCGGTATTGGTGGAGTGTCATCCGTATGATATTGTGAATTTTCAAAAAATGCTGTGGTCCTTTGAAGACTGTGACTGTTATGTACAACCGTTTGACTTATTTATTCAGGACGCGGAAAACAGAGACAGCTACGATACGGTTCTTTACTACAGTATGAGTCTCCCATTACCGGAAGAGGGAAGCGACAGGTATCGATACATGGTGCAGGAATTGGGAAATACGAAACAGGGGATTATCCTGATGCATCATGCGCTTTTATCATTCCCCAGATGGGATATTTATACTGAAGTTTCAGGAGTGAAAGTGCGCTGTGAGGAGCAGTTTCAGTTTCACCAGAATGAGAGGGTAGACCAATATATTGTGGATAAGGGCCACCCGGTTATGAACGGTATTGATAAGTTTACTCTGATTGATGAAACCTATGAAATCGGAGAACCGGAAGAGCCGGGAAATACAATTTTAATTGAGACGGATAACCCATCCGGCATGCATAAGATTGCCTGGACAAGGCGGTACAAAAACAGCAGAGTGTTCTGTTACGCCTCAGGCCACGATAACAATGTCTATGGGAATGAAAATTTCCGGCGAATCATGCATCAGGCGATTCACTGGACCGCAGGAGAGTATTAAATGGCTGCCAGGATAAATGAAAAACAGCATACGTTCTGCAATCCCATCAATATCAGCTACAGATATCAAGAGGGATATTATGGAAGAGAGGCGGCAGATCCTTCTGTGGTCCTGTTTCGTGGGGAATACTATTTGTTTGCTTCTCATTGTGAAGGGTACTGGTTTTCAACAGACCTGTACGAATGGAACTTTGTCTCAATAGACCCGGAGATTATGCCGGAAATAGAGAAATTTGCGCCGACCGCGTATGAATACCGGGATACGCTTTATCTCGTACATTCTGAAAATGGTTCTATATTCAAATCGTCAGATCCACAGTCAGGACGCTGGGAGTATGTGGGGAGACCGCTGGATCTGGCAGATCCGATGGTATTTGTGGATGATGATCAACGCATTTACTGTTATTATGGCTGCAGCGATAAGCTTCCATTGTATGTGGCAGAATTGGACGGGGAAAATAATATGGCGTTGGCAGGGACGCCGAAACCGTGTATTTATTCCAATCCGGAAGAGCACGGCTTTGAAGTTCCCGGTGACAGCAACACGAGGTACGAGGGGGAATGCTGGCTGGAAGGCGCCTGGGCAGTAAAGAATGAGGGAAAATACTATTTGCAGTATGCGGTGCCGGGGACTGAGTACAGAACCTATGCGGATGGCTGTTATGTGGCGGATTCTCCCATGGGTCCCTTTGTTTATTGTGAAAACAGTCCGGTTTCCTGTAAGGCGACGGGCTATGTTACCGGAGCCGGTCATGGTTCCCTGATTCGGGATTTTAAGGGGAACTGGTGGAAGTTCGGTACAGTCAGCATTAGTGTAAACCATCGGTTTGAAAGGCGAATTGTGATGACGCCTGCCCGCTTTAATGCTTACGGCGAACTGGAATGTAATATGAGCTGTGCGGATTATCCTATGTTTCTGCCGAATGAGAGTGAACGGCCTTTTGAAAGCCCGGGCCCTGGGTGGAATCTGCTTTCCTTTGGCTGCAGGACGGAATGTTCTTCTTTTATTCCAGGCCATGAAAGTGCAAATGCAGTAGATGAAAATATAAGAAGCTGGTGGAGTGCTGAGAGTGGCAGCAGAGGAGAATATTTGATACTTGACTTGGGAAGCGTTTGTACAGTAAATGGAATTGCAGTGAATTTTGCCGACGAACAGGCTGAAAATACCGGGCGGAGGGAAGGCAGTATCAACTACAGTTATCTCCTGGAGTACTCCATGGACGGCAGCTGTTTTAAAGTGCTGGCAAACTGCAGCAAATATGGGCGCTGCGGCAAATTTGCAACCGATACTTCTCATGATTATTACGAGGTCTGTGAAGGAACTGCAATACGGTACCTGCGTCTTACCAACATGGGAAATGTACCTGCCGGAGGAAAATTTGCGGTCAGCGGCCTGCGGGTATTCGGGACAGCTCCGGGAAGAAAACCGGCGGAGGTGACTAATGCAGAAGTCACCAGAGATATAGCTGACAGGAGGAAGGTACATCTGCGCTGGGATCCGGTTGAAGGTGCGGATGGCTACGAAATATTTTATGGAATTCATGCCGACAGTCTGAATATTACCTGCAAAGTTTTTAAAACAAATGAAATAACGTTATGCAATCTGAACACAGGTAACACGTATTTCTTTGTAATCACAGCATTTAATACCTGTGGATCAAGTGAGGCCGGGAGGATTTACAGTATTCTGTAAGTGCTAAAATCGCTGATTGATATCATGTCATTTTGGACCTCCTTTCCTGAAAATAAAAGCAGAAATGCAGTCGATACACCCCGGTTCTATTGATGGCAACCGGGGTATTGCTGCATTTGCTGTTCCTGTCAGCACGGTCTGTCACATTTCTCAATACATTTAAGCAGACACTCCATTTCCCGAATCCCATTCTGCTGCGACACGATAATCGACTGGATAATCGACTTCAGCTCCTGGCAGATTGGAAACTGCAGGGCATTCCGTGACATTTGGATGGCGCCTCTGTGATGGGGGATCATTTCACGAATAAAATTTGCATTGATATCATTTGTGTAACATGCATTTCTCATATCATCAAACATAGTCTGTGTAATCTGCTTATAGTGACAAAGGAAAAGTTCGATTTTCTGCGGCGGGTTGCAGAACATCTGACAGCGGTTCCGGATTGCCTCCATATTCTCAATACTCTTAGTCTGTTCTTCAATGATATTTAACGCAATTTCCTGCAGCGGTACCAGGGTGGTATACTGCAGGAGATTACAGGACATCTCGATTGCGGCCTTGTGGTGGGGAATCATCTGAACAATAAAATTATAGGAAATACTGTTGCTCAGTTGGGCACTGTTCATCTGCTGTATCATTTGGTCCAGTATGTTGTTAAAGCAGGTTAAGTATTTGTCTGTTACGATGCTTAGCTGTTCTTTCATCATTATTTACGCCTCCAGTTCTATATAGGGTATGCAGAGGGAGAGGCGGTTGATATAGAATCAGATGCATATTCTGATTGCAAACATATGTTCGATGTGGTATGATGGTAAAAACAGCGTAATATCCAGATGTCCTCAAGAATGGAGTATGCCGGAAGGAACACCGAATAGAAAAAGGGCAGACACGGTCACGCATCTGTCTGAAAATTATGGTATAGTGAGAAGTGAGGTGCTGCTATGCATGCGTGGGAATCCATACAAAAGACTTTAAACTATATTGAGGAACATATTGGCGAGGAAATCCAGATCGAGGAGTTGGCGGATCTTGCCGGACTGTCACTGTTTTACTATCAGAGGCTGTTCGCGCGGCTGGTGAAGAAGCCGGTGCGGGAATACGTCAAACTGCGGCGCTTGGCCCGGGCATGCGAGTCTCTGAGAAGCAAAGAAAACAGCATCCTAAACGTTGCGGTGGAATACGGCTTCGGTGGTCGTGAGACTTTCACACGGGCATTCAAGGACACCTATGGCATCACACCGGCGCAATACCGGGACAAGCCCGTAGGCCTGATGAATTATGACAAGCCTGATCTATCCCTGAATTACAGGATGGTAGACGAAGGGGTGCCTTTAATCGGCGAAGGGTTAGTGTTGGAATATAACCGAAGAACCCTAAGGGAGCCTGTCAACTTCCTTGGTGTTGTCGGATATTACTCCTTTACAAAAGGGAAGATGATGGGTGAAAGGACAGGAGTAGATGAATCCGACGCCATTTGGAAAAAGTTTTTTGATGCCCTGAAAGACATTCCGCATATACCCGGCGGTCGGATACTCGGTGTCTCTTATCACGGCGATGCGCCGGATGGGTATTCGACTTATTTCATAGGGGTAGAACCGTGTGAAGAGGATTCCCGTTTTGTAAGCTGGCAGCTGCCTGCGAGAGAATATGTCATCTGTTCATTTGAGGCTGATAATCCCAAACAGCTGATGGCATCCATGGGAAAGATGATGAAATTTACCAGGAGCTGGCTGAAAAGCCATGGGTTGATTGCTGACGGCTTTTTCCCGGAGATGTATGATCATCATACGCCTGAAATGGCATATATGGAGATGTGGATTCCGTTCAGAGCGCAGAATGGCAGTGAATGAATCATGGTAAAGCTGTGAATGATTTTAATAAAGATGATGAGTTGCCGGTTTTGTGAGTTTCACGAACGATAAATTTAACAGGAGGAGTTAAACAATGAGCAGATATGAAGAGGGAATAAAATTAATAGAAGAGAGCTGCGGCAATGGAAAAGATAATGTTATTGCGCTTTCGACCGTAGTAATGGAACCAAATGCTGACGGAATGCCCAGTTCCTGTGTTCGTGATGTGGATGCTTATTATGAAGATGGAGTGTTCTATATTACGACATGGGCGAAGTCAAATAAAATGCTTCAGATCGCTCAGAACAAAGAGACCGCATTTGCTGTTTGCTTCGAGGGGATTTACGGACATGGGATTGGTGAAAATCTTGGCTGGGTGCTGGATCCGAAGAATGCGGAACTGAGAGTGAAACTTCGCCGGGCATTTGCCGACTGGTACGATCAGGCAAACGACGAAAAAGACGAGAGCTGTGTTATTCTGGCGATCCGCATTACTCGTGCCAGAATCATGAGAGACCACGGCGCGGTGCGTTATAATTTGGATTTCGTGAATAAGACAGAGGAGGAAGACGGGATAATCGGATAAGCAATATATGGATAATGCGATAGCATCAGGCGGACCTTGATTCTATTGTATTATCCATATTCCCATCAGCCTATCATTCCCAAATGACGTTTAAAAACCAACATCCTAAGTTCCAGTTTCCTATCTATAACTAATCATGGAATACAGATTTATCACAATCATCGCAGCCGCAAAGATAAGAAATATTCCGTTGACAGCCCTAACGGCCCTGGAAGAGGTTTTCTTAATAAAACAGATCAGAAAAACGATCCACGCGATATATGCAATAAAAATGATTCCGCGGTTACGAATGAACAGCGACAAAAGAAAAAGCAGATTTATAACAGTCATTGATTTCTCCGAGCTCAAAGCAGTTTTAATCTTATCGTTCATAGAGGTACCTCCCTGTATATTTGCCAATAGTATCGTGTTTTTCCTTTTTATTAAATTATTTTGTATTTTATTTCATTCTACGTTCTCAAAACAATTCTGTCAAATGCTGATATTCCGTTTCAGGGTTTTATCAAGTTTTATAGAATCAATAAAAATCTGCCGTCGCGTCAGGAACTGTTTGCAGAATATGTGATTCAGTTACTGCCTTCGGATAAGGTGTGTAAGAGATTAGAAGTCGGATCGGGCAGAACCGCCAGGGTCTACAGGCTGCTTGCAGAGAAAGGCCATCACATGACGTGTATGGATCCAGAATTACAGATTGACAGCAGCAGAGAGGACTACGATGAGAAAAAACAGGAAGCAGGATGTATGGGAGTGGTATGGATATCTGGCCGATATCGGCCGGGAGCGCACGAAACTAAAGTTCAAGAAGCTATATCAGCTTGCAGGCGTTGCAGTGATTCAATCATTGGCATAGGCGTCTGGAGGAATGGTTTGACATACCGACAGGCATATACTAGAATTAATTTATGAAGCAGCATGTACCCGATTGCGGCATAAATGTTTGCTGACAGACCGCTGCCGACAGGAGGATACCGCCATGAATCAATCACTTTGGATCTTTGTTATCGTAGTATCGGCCATTTCACTGATAGGCTCAGCACTTGTTGTAATCCATTTCTACAGACTTGTCAAGAGCCGGGAAGATCCTACAGGGATGCCACAGGAAGAAAAGAGTACCGGAAAGAAATGGGGAGTTTTTCTTCTGTGGAGTTTGTTTTACTGCGCCATCGGGGTGGTGATTATGGTTCAGTATGAGCATGGTATGGCAGACCGGGATTTGGGAGATATCCTTTTTGTCCTGGTACCTGTTGTATTTATGGTAATCGGATCAGCCATGGGGCGTAAGGCTGCTAAGAGACGCAGATTCGCCACCGCCGTGACCACTGCCATCGTGGTGGACAAAGAACCGCGGGGCAGCAGCCAGGACAGAACGTACGCCCCCGTATATGAGTTTTACGCAGAGGGGGCTAAGCACAGAATTACATCGGAATCCAGCACCAACAGCAGCTTTGGGAGCGGCTTTCTTTCCGTCTCCGTTGGAGAGGAGGTAGAGCTTCACTATATTCCCGGGCGTCCGGATAAGATTTATGTGCCAAAAGAACAGAGAGGGACCTGGTTTTTCGTATGGATCTTCCGGTTTATCGGAGTTGGCTTCCCTGTCATTGCATTGGCAGGACCATTACTGAGGAGCTGGATGAAGTGACAATACCGGCCGCAACTGCTTTGAAACTTCATTGGCGGCCGCTTATTCCGGCAATTGCCCCGGCGGCTGGTCAGCCCGGATGCTTTGAGGGAAGCGGAAGAGATTGCACGGATCATATCGTTTCTTGATTTCAATTAACCGCTCTTTATTCTCTCCATAGTAAGCGTCCATGTAGTGATCTGTACATAGATACGGGAAATTAATATACGAACCTGTGGTTAAGGAACGTAAATATGGAAAGCGTGCCGCCATCCATGCCTGATTCTCCGGTTCGAAGAAGCAGTCTTCCCATACCGTTTCGATTCCGATGATAAAGTCGGAATTTCTGTAATAGAATGCGGTTTCGCAGGGATTTACAGCTCTGATTTTGCCGCCCATGGCGTAGAGTGCCATGGAAGCATAGGAGGCCCCCCGCGCTCTGGTCTTGATGAGGCTGAGGAGCGATATAATCTGGCTGTCTGAAAAGTCCGCATACGCGAAGCGTCCTGCAAACCGAAACGTTTCAGAAGCCGGGTAAATCGAAGCGTCAATTTCGGTGGCTTCCCAAAAAGTAACATAGCGAAACGAAACCTCTGCACCCGGGATATCGAGAAATGGCTGAACCGCAGCCCTCGCTTCGTCTGGTGTTCCATAGAAGAAGCCACGCAGGAATATGCCCATCCCGTCCCGTGCAGAATTAAAAATGCGGCTGTTGGGAGTGAAACGAATCTCGTTGCCTGTGGTCCATGCCTGCCATGTCTGAAAGAATCGGAGTGCGGTTAAATCGTCGATCCGGGAATATTCTATGTCCACATAGGTGACATGAGAGACTACAGGTGTAAGGCGGTAACTCAGTGATGTCACGACGCCGAAGTTCCCGCCTCCCCCGCCCCGCAGAGCCCAGAAAAGGTCGGGATGAGACGCTTCACTGGCAGTAATCAGCCTGCCGGAGGAATCGATGAGTTCTGCTTCCACAAGGCTGTCACAGGCCAGTCCATACATTCTGGAGGAATGTCCCCAGCCGCCTCCCTGAGTCAGGCCGACTGCATTTACGGTAGGGCAAGTACCGCTGGGAAATGGATAGCCGTATTGTTTCAAGAAATGGTAAAGTTCTCTGTTGGAGACACCGCCGCCGATTTTGAGCGATCCGGTGCTGTCAAGCTGAATCCCTTTTAAAGGACTGGTATCAACCGTCATCTTACCATTACCGATGCAGTATCCTTCATAATTATGTCCGCCGGATCTCACTCGGATTTCCTGCTTCTGGCTGGCGCCAAAACAAACTGCCTGTGCCGCCTCATTATCATTCCTGCAATAGATGATGGAGGAGGGACATTTTTGTATGGAACGGTTAAAGATCTGCCTCGCCGATTCGTAGGACGGACAGTACGGCAGAATAATTCTGCTGCATAGATCTGGATTCATCATAGCATCCTTTTGCCGGCTGCTGTTCGCAGTTCGGGACAACGTTGTTTTATAATACAGTATGCGGGGGGAGGGGTGGAGGTTCTGATGGCAAAACTTATTGTAAACACCTCCATAATTGTGTAAAATAGTAACATACAGGAATCAGCATATCTATTTTCTGAAAGGCTGGTACTGCGTTGCGCAATTAACTGTGATAAAACACCCGCTATCTACGCCAGAGCCGCGCCTGCAAAGCTAGTCGTAGGGCCCACTACGCCGTCGCTTTGCAGACACGCTTCTGACGCAGATATCAGGTGTTTTATCACAGTTAATTACGCAATGCAGTACCAGTTGACACACTGAGGCAGAGCAAAGAATACAAGAAGGAGGGGCTATGTGGAATTATACCAAATGTACGGCAAAGGACAGAATCGAAAAGTTGAACAGGCTGACAGATGCTTTCCATGAGGAGGCGGACTGTCTGGAATACCTGTCAGAAGTACAGAACTGTATTAACAGCACACAGACAACCATGGTATTGCTGCAGGATCTGGATGCCAATATCATGATAGAAATGGACTATGTTCCGGTTAATAACTATTCGTTTCATGTGGTTTGTATCGGAGAAAACGGCATAAAGACACAGGGAAGGCCATGTAAAAATGTAGAGCAGGCGGTGCGGCAGTTTTTAGCGAATATCAGTTGAATGGTTGACTTATTATATATACCATCTGCCAGTTCCAGGTTCTTACATCGGAAGCTGTCAGAAAAAATGGAACTGCTCAGGATCAAAATAGAAAAAGCTGTCCGATTAAGGGCAGCCTTTTCTATTTTCTTATCTAAGAAAAACATCTGAATAATTCTCTTATATATGATATAATTATTCCAATAATTTCCATAAAACACTCCAGGTATTGGTTTTAACGCATGTTTCGAGAATAATTATTTTAAACAATGGTACGCTACTTACAAAAATCATAGTTTGAAATGTACAATATGTACAAATAATATAATATAAAATATATAAATATTGACAAATGCAGCAGATGAGAATATAATTATATACATAAAAGAAATAATTATTTAATAATATCTAATAATTATTTCTTGAGTAACTTCTGCTGCTGGAAAGGATGCGTTTATGAGTAATATTAAAGATGTGGCAGCATTAGCCGGAGTATCTGTTCCTACTGTTTATAAAGCCTACAGCAATACGTATTTTACCAGCCCTGAGATCAGGGAAAAAGTATATGCAGCTGCGAAAGAACTGGGATACGTACCTAAGGCGGTAAACAGAACAGGGGGAAAGGAAAGCAAAAGGACAGTGGCGTTGTTTTTAGATGAGATTGTGAACCCGTTTTACAGTGCCATGGTGAGGGAGACCTCCAAGGAACTGGAACATAAGGGATACCAGCTTGCTGTTATGTACAACAGCAACAGTGCATCGGTGGAACGGGAGAACTTTGAAGCAGCCATTGCTCATAAGTATGACGGCATTATTTTCGTGCCGTCTCCGGAGGGGGACGGGGAGCTGATAAAACAGCTGAACGCAAAGCGGTTTCCACTGCTTCAGCTGTTCCGGACAGTCTACCCCGATCTGGACACACTGCTGATTGATGATGAGCTGGGAACGTATCTGGCTGTGAAGCACCTTCTTCAAAGTGGCCATAAGAAGATCATGCTGATCAGTAAGACTAATCCGGCTCTTGTCAAGCGGGAGGTTGGATACGCAAGGGCATTTGCAGAGGAAAGACTGGAAATGGATAATGAATGCCTGTACCTAATGAGCTACGCGGACTGTGCCAAAGAGATGATCAAGGAAAAGATTCACGCGGTGCAGCCCACTGCAATTCTGTCGGTTGGAGAATCCACCAGCATCAACGTCATCCAGGCGCTTTCCGAGATGAATTTGTCCATACCGGACGATATCAGCTTCATTATTTATGATGATCTGCCCTGGACAGCGGTTTACGGCATCACTACAGTGGCACATTCTTACGAGTCCATCGGCAGGCTCATAGCAGAGATGATTGACGGCCAGTTCAACAAAAGGGAAAACGGATCAGGAGAGCAGCCTGCAAGGCTGGTGCTGGACCCGCGGCTGGTAGCGAGAAAATCGGTAAAAATACTGCTGTGATTATGCCTGCCAAATTATTTGGAGGTATTTTATGAAGAAGAGGTATTGGAAGAAAGTTATGGTATTGGGGTTGACTGTATCATCAGCACTGTTGTTTGCAGGCTGCGGAAAGGGAAATGAGGCAGCAGGTACAACAGCGGAGCAGTCTTCCGCAGCAAATCAGGCGACTGCAGAGGTGGCACCTGAAAGCAAGACAGAGGAAAGCAGTGCCGGCATCGATGGAGCAGCAGAGAAAGCTTATAAATTTGTGTTTGCTGAGCACGTAGCGAATGTAGAAGAACAGGCACCTCAGGTATATGCCGTGGTACAGGCATATATGAAGGAACATCCGAACGTAACGATCGAACTGCAGGGGACCGCCTCTGACGATCAGATACGTAATATGAAGATGGCGGCACAGAATGGTTCACTTCCTGAATTGTTCTGGATGGAGCAGGGCGGAGCGGTAGAGATGGCAAATGCGGGATATCTGGCCGATTTATCGAAAGAAATTAATTCCGATCAGGCGTTCATGGATGGCTTTCTTCCGGGGATGCTGGATTCTCTGAAGATTGATGGCAAGATTTACGGCATTCCATGTGAGCTTCAGTCCAATGGCATATGGCTGAACAAAGCATTATTTGACCAGTATGGCCTGGAACTGCCTGTGACTTATGAGGAGTTTATCCACTGTGCTGAAGTGTTCCGCTCAAACGATATTATCCCAATGGCACAGGGAGCCAAAGATACCTTTACTGCATGGGCGTTTGAAAATATGCATTGCAGATACGGCTTTTTCGACCATATAGACGACATTATCGCAGGAACGGATCAATGGCAGAATGATGATTACTTAAAGTTTTACAACAAGCTTGCTGATATGCGTGATAAGGGCGTATTTCCTGATAATGTGACTACCATGAGTTATGATCAGTCCGTGGAGGCCTTTCTGGGGGGAAAGGCGGCTATGCTCAACTCCGGTGTATGGGATACCAAGAAATTCGATCAGAGTGATCTGGCCGGATCCATCTACTACTGGTGGGGACCAACGTTCAGTGACGGAATTGGCAATCAGAATGTATCCATGAAGGCACCTGCTCATCCTTACTGCGTTTCCGCTAAAGTACAGAAAGAAGATCCGGAATTGTATGCGGTCATTGTAGATTTCCTGAAGTTTTATTATGGGGAGCAGGGAACCGGAATTATTGCAAGAGATAATCAGAGTATTCCAGTCACAAAGTATGACGGTGAGATCGACAAGGAGAAATACCCGGTATTTGCAAGGGTTATGGAAAAGATGAATGATGACTGGGAAAGCCCGGCGGCATGCCCTGATATGTATATTCCTGGTCAGCTTATCAATCAATACAGAGAGAGCATGATCGGTGTAATTAACGGAATTTATACACCGGAAGAGGCCCTTAGCTATATGGACGAACAGCAGAGCACAATCCAGTAACAATTTCTGGCGCTGCCAGTCATGGCAGCGCCATTTCTGACTCAAAAGGAGAGACGGTATGCATTGGTTCAGTACCAAAAAGACAAAAATACTGATGATTGCACCGGCAGTAATTCTATTTCTGCTGTATATCATTATTCCGGTCTTCATGGCGTTTTATTATGGATTTACTAATTTTACGGGAATTGGAAAGCCTGAGTTTTTAGGTTTACGGAACTACATAACGCTGTTTTCAGATAAGATATTTTATATCGCTTTGAAAAACACGGGACTTGTCCTGGCAATGTCTCTGCTTCTCATAGTTCCCTGCTCCTTTGGATTATCATTGCTGTTTGCCAGGAAGATGCGGGGCGGAAAGCTGGTAAAAGCCTTTTGCTTTTCCCCGAACATTATCAGTCCTATATTAATTGGCCTGATCTGGGTGTTTATTCTGGATCCCAAGATTGGACTTATCAACGCATTTCTACGGTATATTGGCGTGTCTGCCCAGCCGGAATGGATTGGAGGGAAAACTCTGACACCATACTGTGTAGGCGCTATTTTCCTCTGGCAGACTCTGGGCTATAACGCCACCATATTTCTGGCAGGTATTAAAATGGTGCCACAGGAACTTTATGAGGCGTCGGAAATTGACGGTGCAGGGAAGGTGCAGCAGCTGATCTATATCACATTTCCTATGATCAGGCAGACCATTATTATAGTTATGCTTCTGGTGATTACAGGCTGCTTCAAAATATTCGAGATCGTCTATCAGTTGACTGGCGGTGGTCCGAACCACATGTCGGATCTGCTGGTGACCTATATGTATTATTCCACATTCACATCCTCCAGGTATGGATATGGCATGAGCATTGCATCGGTGACATTTCTGATTTCTGCTCTGTTTGCGGTTATCTATCTCTATGTCACGAGAGAACAGGTGGGAGAGGAGGAGTAAACTGCCATGTTGGATGAAAAAAAGAAAAAAAGGATTGGAACAGCAGTATTGTCTGCAATTACTGTATTAATTACAGCGGTGCTCATGATTCCATTCCTCTGGCTGGTGGTGCTGGCCTTTAAGACGAATACTCAGATTATGAATGAGCCGTTTGCGCTGCCTGAGTCGCTGAACTGGGACAATTTTAAGAACGCACTTGCTATTCTGCCTCTTGGAAGTATGTATAAGAATACGATTATTATCGTGGTCTTTACCCAGATACTCTGTCTGGTGGTGACTTTTATGTGTTCTTTCGCATTGACCAGACTGAAATTTCGCAGCAGGAAGCTTCAAAACGGAATTTATTTATTCTTGTTGTCGGGTCTAATGATTCCCACCTATATTCTGCTGTTCCCGATTTACAGAATAAATATTGCCCTGAAAATTGTTAATACGTATCTGTCTGTCATACTGCCTCTGGCGGCCTCATCCGTTTCTTTTAATACGTTGTTGTTTGTCGGTTTCTTAAAAGGATTTTCCAGGGATATAGAGGAGGCGGCTATTATTGACGGCTGCAGCCTGATGAAGCTTTGTACGTATATTACCATTCCCTTAATCAAGCCAGTCCTGGCTACAGTTACCGTATTCAATGTGCTCTATGTATGGAATGAATTCCCGTTGGAAGTTACCCTGATCCAGAATCCAGCCATGCGTACAATTTCCATGGGTGTTTCCATGTTCCGTGGAAAATACAGCATTGATTATGGCGGACTTGTGGCAGGAGCTCTGCTTATCCTTGTACCTCAGCTGATATTCTACGGATTTTTCCAAAAGTACGTGGTGGGAGGTCTGACTGCTGGAGCGGTTAAGGGCTGAATGCAAAAAAAATCTTATAACAATAAAGGAGTTTACGATGAAACACAGACCAAGTTATCATTTTCTGCCTGAAAAGAACTGGATGAATGATCCAAATGCAACAATTTATTTTAAAGGGGAGCATCATCTGTTTTACCAATATAATCCCACGGACTGGCACTGGGGGAATCTTCATTATGGACATGCTGTAAGTAAGGATCTGCTCCACTGGGAACATAGACCGATTGCTCTGTATCCGGCTTTGGACAGGGGGGAGACACACTGTTATTCCGGATGCAGCTATATTAATAACGGTCAGATAGAACTGCTTTATACCAGCGTTGGTCAGGGAGAAAGATGTCAAAACAGTGGTTCCCAGCAGTGGGCGGCCACGACAGAGGACGGCGTAACCTGGAAACAGATACCGGAAAACCCGGTTATGAGAAACACGGATGCTCCGGGAAAACGGCTGACAGAGTGGCGTGATCCTTTCGTATTTCGGTGGAAAGGAAAAATATACTGCCTTGTTGCGGGGATTGTAGATGAAAAATATGGTGCCGTACATTTGTACACAACGAATGATTTTCGGTCATGGACTTATGTAAATGAGTTTTTTCGCAATACGTGTGCGAAGGAGGTTATGGAGTGCCCCAACCTGATTGTTTATGGAGATAAGGTGTTGTTTATCCATTCTATATGGGACATTCGTGTCCTGCACTGGTTTGTGGGTACCATTACGGAAGAGGGGAAGCTGGAAGTTTACAATCAGGGGAGTGTGGACTATGGCGATTTCTTCGCATCCCAGATCTCATTCGATGAGAAAGGGCGGACTCTGATGTGGGGATGGCTTCGGGAAGATCCCAGGAGAGGACTTTTTACCGATGGAGAATGGTCCGGTGTCCAGGCAATTCCAAGAGTGATATGCATTAATGAGGAAAATGAACTGGTTCAGGAGCGTCTGCCGGAATTCGAGACTCTGCGCCGCACGGATGAAGAGGTCCAACTTCAGAATTTTACCGGTCGATATGAATTTAAAACAGTATCCGGCACGGCGGAGATGGAAGGAACTATTCAGTCTGACGATGTGTTTTCATTCCGTTTTCTGGCGGACAGCGATGGACAGGAATATACTGATGTCATCATTAACCCACGGGAAGGTACTTATTATGCGCCGATGGAGGATAGCAGCCTGATTAAATCCGTAGATAAAAGGCCGATTTTGGGCTGTTTCAGACGGAAAAAAGATGGAAGTGTTCATGTAGATATTCTGATTGACAATTCTGTAGCAGAGATTTTTATCAATGGAAATTCTGCCATGACGCTTAGAATCTATCCTCAGATGGAGGGAGGCAGGATGTCTGTTGAAACGAAGGGGCTCATAGCAGATGCAGAGATCCATGTCTATGAAATCGGGTTATAAGGGGGAAATAAGATGAAAGAATGTTTCAGAATACCTACTACAGGTGCGTTTGGCGATCCGATTGATGAGAATCCTTCAGGGGCTATGATGGAAGCCGGCTTTCGAAGTACGGGCTTGAACTGGCGCTACCAGCTGTTTCGCGTGCCGGCCTGTGACCTGCAAGATGGGCTGGACGGCATCAGGGCTTTGGGATTTTCCGGGCTGAACCTGACCATACCTCATAAGATTACTGCGGTCTCTTATATGGAGGGGCTTTCGGAAAGCGCTGCTCTCATAGGGGCAATCAATACGATTTTGGTAAAAGAAGGAAAACTGTACGGGGAAAATACGGATGGAAAAGGTTTCGTTATCGGACTTCGTGAGAATGGCATTTCTTTGGCTGGCAAACGACTTGTCATCCTGGGGGCGGGAGGCGCCGCAAGAGCGATCAGCGTGGAATGTGCGCTGGCAGGGGCTGTTCATTTAACAATCATCAACCGGACAGAGGAAAAAGGCAGAGAGCTGGCTGCCCTGATTACAGAGAATACCAGCTGCACCGCAGAATTTATAAAGTGGGTGGAGAAAGTCAGAATTCCGGTGTGTGATATTTTGGTAAATGCCACAAATATCGGCCTGTACCCAGATAAATCACTACCGGACATCGATTACGATACCATTAATCAAAACATGGTAGTACAGGACATCATTACAAATCCGGCATATACGCCATTTCTGCAGAAGGCCGGCGAACGGAGAGCCCATATACTCGACGGCCAGAGTATGCTCATCTATCAGGGAGCCCTGGCGGTTGAATTGTGGACGGGGAGGAAGCCCGATCCGGAAGCGATGAGGAAGGCGCTGATCGAAAGTTTTACTTAGAATGGAACTATCATAAAAATACAACGCAAAAGGTGCTGAAAAATCTCTATATCATCGGGATTTCTCAGCACCTTCCCGTTTCCCCAGTCTTTTCATTAAATTCCTTGACACATGGCGTACAAAATGTTATCATAAATTTAGAGTACAGCATGTAATCTAAGATGGAGATGAGAAAAGATGCAGCAAATATCAGAATATGAATTGATACTTATGAAAATCATTTGGAACAACGGCGGAACGGCGTTGTATGCGGAGATTGTCAGGGCGTTAGAGGACAGAGGCACCCCCTGGACAAAAAATACGATTATTACTTTATGCTCCAGGTTGGCCAGCAAAGGCTTTTTGAAGACGAATAAGATAGGACGCAGGAATGAATACACAGCTGTTGTTTCCGAGGCAGAGTATCAGGAGGTGCAGACGCAGGATTTCCTCGAAAAAGTCTATGAATGTGATGCGAAGGGGCTTGTAGCCACGCTGTTACAAAAGGACTTGCTTTCCTGCGAGGATTATGAGGACTTAAAACGCCATTGGGAAAAAGGAGGCAGTCACAAATAAACGAAATGATAAAACTAATTTTGTCGTTATCCCTTTCCGGGTCTATCCTTATTCTCATTCTGTTCCTTTGCAAACCTTTATTTCAATCAAAAATGAGCAGGGCCTGGCAGTATTATATTTGGCTCGCCGTTATTGCCAGACTGCTGCTCCCCTTTGCGCCGCAATATAATCTTGTGGGGAGCCTTTTTAAAAACTATGATTACGCAGCCTCACAATTAGAACGGAAAATGCTTCCTGAATCTGGCTTTGCGTCGCTGCAGGGAACGGATCTTTTTCCAAATACTTTCACAGAGGACAGTAAAGCCGGGGATGAAGGCTATACCCCGGTGAAGGTGATGAAATATGGTCTTCTGATGGTGATACGTAATTTGGGCCTGGTTTGGATGGTAGTCGCTCTGATCCTGTTAATACGAAAAATTACAATCTATCAGAGCTTTATAAAATATGTAAAAGCCGGTTGTACTCCGGTAGACGATATTAATCATTTGGAGCAGTTTGGAAAAGAGGCAGAAGACGCAAAAATCAATGTTTCGGTGGAACTGTATACAAACAGTCTCATCTCATCTCCCCTGCTGCTTGGCTTTTTCCATCCCTGTATTGTGCTGCCGGGAACCGATTGTTCGGATTTAGATTTTCAATATACCATAAGACACGAGCTGACGCATTTTAAGCGAAAAGATATGTTTTATAAATGGCTTATGCAGACGGTGGTATGTCTGCATTGGTTTAACCCCCTCGTGTACCTGATGGCGCGCGATGTCAACCGTCTGTGCGAACTATCCTGCGATGAAGCTATTATCCGGCATTTGAATGAGAACGCTATGCGGGACTATGGGAATACCCTGCTGGGGGCGGTCAGACCCAAAGGAAACTACAAAAATTCACTTGCCTCTGTTACATTGTATGAAAGCAGAGAGCTGCTGAAGGAAAGGCTGGACGCTATTATGAATTATAAAAAACAATCAAATATGATTAAAGTATTATCCTTTATCATGACACTTACGATCTGCCTTGGAGGAGCATTTACCGGCGCTTACGCCGCTGCCCCGAATCCGCTGCCGGAAAAAGCCTCCGGACAGGATACCGCAGAGACAGAAGAGGAGGTCGTCTTTCATCTGGCGAGTAATGGACATAACGCCATTACCAAATCGGACAGCTTCGTGGCAGAAGACGATCAGATTTTAACTATAACGATTCAATCTGACATCAAAGGCGGTTCCGTGGATTTGTTTCTCTTCTCACCTGATAACAAAGAACAGCGCATTACCATTAACGATTCTGATGAGACGAAAACAATTACGCTTTCAGCCGGCAGATGGGCTTATAATTGTACCGGATTCTTTCAGAGCGGCAGTATTACCATTCGCGGCACTGTTCCCCGCAGTCATGACAATGGCGATAGTCCCCACAAAACGGAAGCAGAAGTGGAGAACAACAAAGGGACTGTTATCAATCTGAGTAATGGTAAGCGAGACAGTATTACCCACTCGGGCAGTTTTGATGCGAAAGACGATCAGGTTTTAACTCTTACCATTCAGTCTGATATTAAGGGGGGATCCGCAGATATCATTCTATTTTCGCCCAATCATGAAGAACAGCGTATTACGGTCACTGACAGCGATGTGACAAAAACGATCGCGCTTTCAGCCGGCAGATGGGCTTATAATTGTACCGGATTTTTTGAGAGCGGAGATATTACGATTACCGGCAAAATAGAATAGATGGAATTTCGTGTTGTCCTGTTGAATCGGCGGCGGTCTTGAAAGTGATTAATTTCAAGGCCGCTGTTTCTTTTGCAAAGGCTATTTGGAGGCATCTCCCTGAAGTCCAATACTTTCTGCCAAAGTTTCCCTAATTCGATTGACAGTTGCAGCACGGGTGTTTATACTATGCTACAAAGTCATATGATCCTCTGTTTTGATGTGCTTCAAAATTATTACAAACCGTAAGCGATTAAAAGAAAGAAAAATAAAAAGGAAGGACTAATAAAGGATGAAATTTCGATTGGATCAAAGTGCGGCAAATGTAAGGGAAGGGCTGGAGCTGCTGCTTGAGGAGCGGGGCCATAAGCTCGGGACAGAAGGGGAGAGCACCGCTGTAAGGGAACAGCCGGTCATCTGCTGGGAACAGGAAGGAGAACATGAGATTTCAGTCTCTTTGAAACATGGCGTCTTAACAATCAGATGCAGGGAAAAGGTCCATTTTTTCAGAGGTTTTATGAAGGCGCTGGAATATCTGGAGACGCAGGGGGCAGATTCGGAATTTGAGCTGCAGGAATTAGAGCTGCGGGAAAGTGCCTGCTTTCAGTCGTCGGGGGCTATGCTTGACTGTTCCAGAAACGGCGTATTAAAGGTCGGGAAAATAAAAGAGTACATCAGACGCATGGCATCCCTGGGCATGAATCTGATGATGCTGTATACGGAAGAGACGTATGAGGTCCCGGAGTATCCGTATTTTGGCGCTTTCCGCGGACGTTACACGAGAGAGGAACTGAAGTCCTGTGATGACTATGCGGAACTGTTTGGAATCGAGATTGTACCGTGCATTCAGACGCTGGCACATCTGCATACGGCGCTCCGATGGAAGACCATGCAGGGGCTGACCGATACGCCGGACATTCTCCTTGCCGGCGACGATGAGGTCTACAGGCTGATCGATGCCATGATAAGCAGTGTGTCCTCCGCTTTCCGCAGCAGGCGTGTCCACCTCGGTATGGATGAGGCGCATGAACTGGGCCTCGGAAATTATTTAAATAAAAATGGCTATCAGAACCGCTTCGAGATCATGAACAGCCACTTACAGCGGGTGCTGTCCATCTGCCGGAAATACGGGATGGAGCCGATGATCTGGAGTGATATGTATTTTCGGCTGAAGTCCCCCAGCGGCGATTACTACGATCTGCCGCCGGAGACCGATTTTTCCGATCTGCCGGAATTTCCGGAAGGCGTAGCGATGGTCTACTGGGATTACTATCACGATGAGAAAAAACACTATGATAATTATATCAAGCTTCATAAGAAACTGTCAGACCAGACGCTGTTTGCAGGAGGTGCGTGGATATGGAACGGTGTTGCACCGAATTATTCCTGGATGGCGGCGACACTTATGCCTGCGCTGGAAGCATGCAGGGAGAACGGTGTATCAGAGGTGATCTGTACATTCTGGCAGGACAATGGGGCGGAGACACCGATGACAGCCGGAAATCTTTCTCTCACGACCTTTGCAGAAGCCTGTTTTTCCGGAGAAAATGGTTTGCAGGGCGAAGAACAGAGGGTGAACGGCGATTACATGGAATTTCTCTGGGGCGACGGCAGGGAGGCGTGGTGGCTTCTGGATCGGTTCGACAATGTTCCCGGTGCCGGTAAGAATAACCGTTACGCGGACAATCCCTCCAAGTTCCTGCTCTACCAGGACGTTATGCTGGGCCTGTTCGATGAACAGATTCGTGATCTGGGACTGACGGAACACTATCAGAGGCTGGCGGAGGAACTGGCTGAGTACAGGAGCCGCCATTCGGGCGCCCATGTGCTGTTTGAGTACTACGAGGTCTTAGCACGGCTTCTGGAACAGAAAGCAGAACTGGGGATCCGGATCCATGACAGTTACCACAGCGGAGACAGGGATTACCTGGCGGAAGCGGAAAAGAACGGCATTCCGGCCTGCATCAGACTGACGGAGAGACTTGCAGACCTCAGACAGAAAATCTGGATGGAGGAGTGTAAGGTGTTCGGATACGAGGTGCTGGATATCAGACTGGCCGGAGTGAGGGCGCGCCTGGAATACGCCGGAAAAAGGCTGGCCCAGTATCTTTCCGGTGAGACCGACTGCCTGCCGGAGCTGGAGGAGAAGAGACTTGTCTATGCGCCGGATCAGAGCGACGGCAGCCATGCGCTGTGCAGCTGTAATTTCTGGCAGAATATTGTCAGCGCGGGGAATATTGCAGGGATATAATGGAAGTTGCAGAAGAAACACGGGTTAAAGGAATGGGGACGAATGATTCGTGAGTAAAAAAACTGGTTGAGCCTGTGCGCTCAACCAGTTTTTTTACTACGCCTGTCATTCCCATTTGAAAAATCGAATAGAAATTCCACCGCAGACGACCGTGATCACCGCCATGACGGCAAGGGAAGCCATCACATTCTCAGCCGGCAGACCCAGGGATGCAGCCTTCAGCAGCTTAATTCCCTGAGTCAGCGGCAGCAGGTCCGCGAGTTTTTGCAGCACGGCGGGCATCACCTCATACGGAAGCGTGGCGCCGGAAAAGATCAGCATTGGGAAATAGAGTAAGCTTGCAAGAACGCTTGCAATTTTTGTATTAGGAGACACGCCGCCTACCAGCATTCCTATACTGAACATGGAGATCATGACAAGGAAAAATGCGCCCATAAACGGCAGGAAGGCTCCCCGCAGCTTCATGCCGAATAACAGCACAGACACCAGATAGATCAGCACCAGTGCGATCAGGGAATAGATCATGTATATGGCCACCTGAACCGACAGTAAAAGGACGGGGCTGGACGGCGTGATTTTAAAGCGTTTGAGGATTTTCTTCTGCCGGTAGTCGGAGATTACCAGAGGCAGCCCCATGACACCGCCCGCGCAGACTGCGATTGTGGAGACTGCGCCGAAGGATTGTTCCAGAAAAGTATAGTCCGCGCCGTCAAAAGCCGGTTTCCCGCCGTAAATAATCCCCAGCAGTATAACCACGACCACGGGCATACAGACGGCGAATATGATCATGTCCATTCCACGGAAGGAGAGTTTTAACTCGGTTTTCAGCATCGTAAGAAATTTATTCATCTCCGTCAGCCTCCTCTCCCGTAAACCACAGATACGCCTCTTCCAGCGTATTGCCCGGGCTTAACGCAATCGCTTCGGCTGTTGTTCCGCAGAATGCGAATGCTCCGTCTTTTAAGATACCGATTCTGTCGCAGAGCTCTTCCACCTCATCCATGAAGTGCGAGGTTAAGAAGATCGTGAGCCCTCTGTCTTTCAGCTCCTGAAGGCTCTTCCACACACTCCTTCTAGCCTTGGTATCAAGGCCGGTGGTCAGTTCATCTAAGAATACCACCTGGGGATCGGGGATTAATGCCAGAACGATAAACAGCCTCTGTTTCTGGCCGCCAGACAGCTCGCTGACGAAATTCCTGGCTTTTTCCTGGAGTCCGAACTGCTTTAACAGTTTTGTGTAGTCGGCCGGACAGTTGTAGAGGCAGGCTGTTTCCTCGCACAGCTCACTCACCCTGATCTTGTCAGGATAATTGGCCTCCTGAAACTGCACGCCAACCTGCTGAAATAAGTTCCTGCGGTCCTTTTGCGGACTCATTCCCAGAATGGAAATACTGCCGCCATCTGCTTTTTTTGTACCCAGCATGCACTCGATCGCCGTGCTTTTTCCAGCGCCGTTAGCGCCGAGAAGGCCGTAAACTTCACCTTTGGATACCGTTAAATCAAGATTCCTGATAACATGCAGCGCACCGTATGACTTTGAAAGACCGGATACCTGAATTGTTGTTTTCATACCATTTTCTCCTCTCGTTGTTGTGAGAAGAGAATAGCACACAGATACAGGTTGGTGGGTAAATGGAGGGTTTCTTTTTTATTCAGCCCTCCGGTTACGGTGTATCCGGAATGCCGTCAATCATTGCAAATGGTTTCCCGTAAAAACCCAGTTTCCTTGAGATTCGTGTAGAGGCATGCAGCAGGGCGTCTGCGATGAGCTGGTGGTTTTCGCGCAGATAGTCCGGTGTGCAGGCCACGCTTAAAGCGGCCGCGACATGGCCATTCATATCAAAAACGGGGCATGCGATATCGGCGTGATTGAGACGGTACTCTTCGTATTGCTCCACCCAGAGCCGGCCGCGCAGATTCTTAAGCTCTTTCTCCAGAACGTCCCGGGAGACAATGGTGTGCGGAGTACGGGGGGCGAGGTGGATTCTGCTCAGGATCTCATGCTGCATATGGTCGCTTAAATTGGCGAGAAGAAGCTTTCCGTTTGCATTATCATAAGAACCCATCTCATAGCCAACCCTGGATTTTACGTGCTTTGGCGTATCCCCCTCCATCAGCGCGGTGACGATCGCTTTTCCGTTGGTGTTCAGCTCCGCAAGACAGACCGTCTCATGCAGTTGTTCATAAAGTGCGTGCATGAAGGGCTTTGCCACGTCTACAAGGTTCTGGCGTTCCGATACGATGTTACCGTAATTCTTAAATTTATATCCCAGGCAGTATTTGGCCGATTCCGTCTTTAAGACGTAATCACGCTGCTCCAGAGTATAAAGCAGCTTAAATACCGTGCTCTTGTCCAACTCAAGGAGCCTGCCGATCTCAGTGGCTCCAATGTTGTCGCGCACGCTCAGAAGGTCTAAGATCTTCAGGGCGTTGTTGACGGAGCTTAATATGTAGGTGTTAGCTGGTGTATTTCCTGATTTCATAAAATCTCTCTTTTCTTGATTATTTACTTATTATATAATTATGTTCTTATTAAAAGGTGTTTTCGTCATTCATTATAGCAGAAACAGATAAAAAAGAGAAGAATGGAAACGTCTGTGTGCATGACGCCATTTCATATCCAGGATCGCAGCCAATGAATAAAATACGTTTCTTATACGGAAACATAAAAAGCGTTTTGTTATTCAGAACGAACAGATTAAAATTGAAAAATTGTCTAAATGGCAGAAAATAAAAGGCGAAATTGACATGAGAAATCTTCAATGATACAATAAATTTGTAAAAAATATTTACTATACAGAAACAAAAAGTCCGGACTGCGCGTTATGTATAGAAACCAAAGTGGAGGTATATATGAAAGAGCGAAATTACACGATTGAGTTTTACCGGTTTATGTTTGCAATCAATTTCATTCTGGTCCATGCGATTATGATTTTTCCGTTGGGCTATATGGGCTTTACCATGAGCGCGGCAAAGGACGCCTACATTTATGAACAGGCATTTGATGTGATTCTTCCGTTTATGATTTTCTCCGGGTATTTCATGATGCAGGGCTTTAAAAAGAAACAGGCAAAGGGTCTGCTAAACGGTATTTCCCCGGCAAAACAGGCATGGGGATATCTGGCCGGCAGAATAAAGTCTCTGATGCCGCTGTTACTGATCGGTATCTTTGCCGGATGGCTTGCCAATGGACTCTGGAGAGGGTATACTTTAGCACAGTATCCGGAATATTTTATCAGCTGTATCGGTGAGTTTCTGGGACTGCAGATTTCCGGCATCGGTATGGGCAATGGCTTTGTCGGAGCCTGGGGCTCCACCTCGGCAGCGGTTAAACTGCTGTGCAGTACGCCGATGTGGTTTATCTCCGGTGTCTTTATAAGCGGTTATGCCGTTTATTATCTATTGGCGAAGAATGAAGAACACTTTTTAGGATGGATTCTTCCTGTGATCACGATCGTATTTTTGGGAAGCTGCTGGATGACTGACACGCTTCCTCTGTGGAATGTCATTCTGGAGATCGGACAGTTCGCTGTTAATACAGACTTGATTCTCATGTTCATCGGCCTCGGAATCGGATGCGAAATCTGGATTGCGGTTGACGCATTGAAAAAGAAAAACTGGACCTCAGGCGGTAAGCTTGCCTTATCCGCGGTTCAGCTTGTCGCAACTGTGGTAGTTTTAATCAGAACCTGGGTGTCAGTAAATTCTGGCTTTATGCAGAACTATTTTAACATTGGCTGGGGGCCAACCCTGATTTACTCCATTATTTTCTGTTTCCTGATCCTTCTTGATGTGGATTACGTTTCAAGATGCCCGATTACCCATAATAAAATATGGAAGGTTCCGGGACAGCTGGCGCTATACATATATGTGATTCATTTTCCCGTGCTTATATTCACCGCTCTGGCTCTGGGACTGAAGGGCTCTGCGGCCAGATCCATGGCCAATGGCGTGGTGGTCAGCGAGGATGTGACTCTGGGAATTCTCACACAACCGGATATTCAAAAGCTGTTTCTGACATTTGGATTAACCATCGTTATTTCTATTATCCTGGGATATGCGCTGATGAAGCTTAACACAAAAGTGATTCAGCCATGGCTTGACAAGGCACCCTGGTTTGATACAAAACGGTGAGAATGGGGGATGGATATGGCTTACAAGATTTTGACCTTGAATTTTGGTTCCACCTCCAGCAAAATCGCCTATTTTGAGGACGAGAGACTGGTGGTGAGAGGTTCTCTGGAGCATCCAAATGAGGAACTGGAACGGTTTGCAGATTTCTGGAGCCAGGAACCGTATCGGATTGCTGCCATTCGGAATTTCCTGAAGGAACAGGGGATTCAGGAAGAGGAGATGGATTTAATCGCCTGTTGGGGCGGCCACTGCAAGCCGGGGAAAGGCGGGGCGTATCGGATCACGAAGCAATTTTTAGAACAGGTGAAAAGCGGGCGGTACGGCCACCATCCCTGTGATCTGGCGCCTTTTGCGGCGTACCAGATGGCGGGGGAGAACGGTATGGCGATCTCCATCGACCCGCCCACCATTGACGAATTTAACGCTTTAGCCAGATACACAGGAATCCCCGGCATCACAAGAAAAAGCAGAATGCAGACCCTGAATCAGAAGGCTGTTGCCAGAAAATACGCCGCGGATCACGGAAAAGAGTATGAGGAATGCAGCCTGATCGTCGTTCATATGGGAGGCGGAACCAGTGTGGTCGTCCATGAAAAGGGAGAGATGGTGGATGCCAACAATGGCCTGGATGGGGACGGCCCCTTTGCAACAAACCGGGCGGGGACCGTGCCGGCCGGGGATCTGATCGATCTCTGCTACAGCGGCCGGTACACCCACAAGGAGATGAGAAAGCAGATCACCGGTGAAGCGGGCCTTGTGGCGTATTTAAATGAAAATGACGTCCGGAAAATCGAAAAAAGGATTTTGGCTGGCGATGAAAAGGCGAAAGAGGTGTACGACGCCATGCTGTATCAGACGGCGAAACAGATCGCAGCCTCTGCCGCGGTACTCTGCGGAAAAGTCGATGCGGTCCTCCTTACCGGTGGAATCGCAAATTCCCGGTATGCGATCAGTGAAATAGAGAAACGGGTAACGTTTATAGCCCCGGTGATCGCATATCCGGGCGAGCTGGAGATGCAGTCGCTGGGAATGACAGCATACCGGGTCCTGACTGGAAAAGAAGAGATCAGAGAGGTGGAAAAAGATTGATGAACAGCTTTCGCAGTTTTTCAGAGATAGAAGAGTTTGTAACAGGTTCAGGGATTCGAAAGACGATAGCGCTTGCGGGTGCTCACGATTCCTACGCGCTGGATTCTGTGATTCATGCCAGGAAAAAAGGGCTGATCGAAGCGGTTCTGATCGGGCATGCCGGGGAAATCCGGAGGCTTTTAGAGGAACGGGGAGAGCGGGAGGCGGATTATCGCCTGATCGACTGCCAGGGAAATGCGGAGGCGTCAGAGACGGCGGTCCGCCTGGTCCGCAGCGGAGAGGCAGATATGCCGATGAAGGGGCTCCTGCATACCTCCGATTTTATGAGGCCTATTCTAAACAAGGAGACGGGACTTCTGCCTCCCGGGAATCTTTTGTCGCAGGTGACGCTCGTGGAAGATCAAAAGGAACAGAAGCTGTTTCAGATAACGGACTGTGCCATCAACATCGCTCCGAATCTGGAGCAGAAACGGAAAATGATCGAGAATGCGGTCGGTCTCGCCGGATGCCTGGGAGTCAGGCTGCCAAAGGTTGCGGTTGTATCCGCACTGGAGGAGGTCAATCCCAAAATACCGAGTACGGTCGATGCCGCTGAACTGGCAAGAGACAACCGGGAGGGGAGAATCCGCGGCTGCATCGTAGAGGGACCGCTGGGCTTCGATAATGCCGTTTCGAGAGAAGCGGCAGAGCATAAGGGAATTGACAGCCAGGTGGCCGGTCAGGCAGATATTATCGTGGTTCCCGACCTTTGCAGCGGAAATATCCTGACAAAGAGCATTATCTTCTTTACGAATATGCCATCCTGCGGTACACTTTTAGGGACGTCAGTCCCTGTTATAGCTGTGAGCCGAACGGATACACCGGAGAATAAATACAGAGGAATTCTGGTTTCCCTGCTGTGTGCATTAACGCGTGGCTGAAATATGTATCAGGAGGAATAACGATGACATATGTAAGAACAAAACTTCAGACAAGACCGCAGATCAACACGGTCGGGGATATACTGGAAAAGGAGAGCGTGAAGGAACTGGTACAGTTTGAGCGGTACTGCAGAGACAACGCGCTGTGGGAGGAGATGGACCGGTGCTATACGGCGGATTCCGAGATCATCATCTCCTGGTTTCATGGAACCGGCCATGAATTTGTAGAGGCATCGAAAAGGATGGCTGGCCGGGCTCCTCATAAGATTTACAATACCCAGGTATGGCTGCATGGGGAAAGAGCCGTCGCGGTGATGATTACGACTATACAGAAACGGGTCGAACTGGATGGGGTTCTTCTGGAACTCAATTCTGACGCAAAACTCGTCTTCCGCCTCAGGAAGGAGGACGGGATGTGGTTCATTGCCGGTATGGAGGGGGTATACGAAAAAGACAGTCTGACGCCGGTGGTGCCGGCAGGCGGCTTCACCCTTCCGAAGCAGGCGCTCACTGAATTCCGGGAGAGCTACGGTTGTCTGGCCTGGGTGCTGAGCCGCTCGGGTTATGAGATCGACGGCGAACTGCCAGGCATCGACCGGCCGGATCTGGCGGACGCATTTTTTAAGAAAACAGAAGAATGGCTGAATCAGGATTCATCACAGTAATCAAAACTTAGGAGAGCGAATCAATATGGTAAGAACCGTTGTGAGAGATGTATTTTTTCTGGCACAGAAATCGGAGCCGGCGACAAAGGATGACCTGGGGACAGTACAGGATTTACTGGACACGTGCGACCATTTAAATGGAATCATCATCTAGTATAACGTATTTCAGGAAAAAGTCAGCGAGATAACAGAATGAAAATATTAGTAGATGCGGACGCATGTCCGGTAGTGAGAATTGTGGAACAGACGGCGGAGCGCTATAAGATTCCGGTGGTGCTCTTATGCGACACCAACCATGTGCTTCAGTCTTCCTACAGCGAGATAAAGGTCATCGGAGCGGGTGCGGATGCCGTGGATTTCGTGCTGGTGAATCAGTGCGGCAAAGGGGATATCGTGGTAACCCAGGACTATGGAGTGGCGGCCATGATTCTGGGGAAGGGAGCACATGGAATCCATCAAAGCGGAAAATGGTACACCAACGAGAATATCGACCAGATGCTGATGGAACGCCATCTGGCCAAGAAGGCCCGTATGGGAAAGGGAAAGCACCATCTGAAGGGTCCGGCAAAGAGGACGGTAGAAGACGACGAGCGGTTTCAGGAGTCGTTCTGCAAGTTGATTGAAGTGGTGCTGCACAGCAGCCAGAATTGAAAAGACACCTTATAGCAGCTGATTTTTTAGCTGCTATAAGGTGTCTTTTTTGAAACTGCAACAACCCGCTCCAGGATCATATTGACCGCGATTCCGGCCGCGATGATCATACCGCCCCAGAGCGTGGCGCCGGTCTGGTAGCTGCCGGCCACGGTATCCAACAGGATTCCGGTGAAGACCTGGCCGACGAAGACGAGAAGCGTCAGCTGGAATCCCGGTATCTTCGGAACCGTGATATTTAAGAGCATTACTACCACGACGCCGAGAGCGCCGCCGAAGTAAATCCAGGGGCGGAAGCTGCCTCCCGCGGAAGCGGCTGCAGAGGTTCCGCTTGCTGCGGCCACGGCAAAGGCGAGAATTACCGTAATCGGAAGTCCCACCAGATGATTCACCAGTGATCCCTGCAGCGCCCCGGTTTTCTCGGCCAGCCGCGCGTTGGCGGTCCGGGACAGCACCATGGAAATACCGGATGCAAAGGAGATGGCAGCCCCCAGCGCAGCCGTCGTGACAGAGGTATCCAGCATCACAAAGATACCAAACACCGATAAACCAAGGCCGATAAATGCATACCGGGGAAGCGGCCTTTTTTCCATACCAAACAATCCGGAACTGTCGATCACCAGGGACGTAACTGTCTGTCCCAGAAGTCCCAGGGCGATCACGCTCGTGATGCTGATATAGGTGAAGGCCAGATTTTGAAATACCGTTGTAAAAACACCGATTGCACCGCCGAGATAAATCCATTTGGGCCTGTGAGTCCAGACCGGCTTTCTGTTTTTCTGTGAAGCGCAGAGCAGCAGCGCAAACAAAGAACCGACCGCATGGATAATCGCAGCAGCTGTGAACGCACTGTACTGAACGGACAGATTTCCATTTACGGAAATCATCACGGACAGAATAATACCATTGATAAGGGCTAAAAGCTGATACATGACAGTTCACCTCCTGATATGAGGATAACAGAATATCTGCCCTACCATGTAGGACATTTGTCATGGTATTTTTTCCGGTTTCTGTTATAATAAACAGTAAGACCATAATCAGGTTAAGCGAGGTAATCGATTTGAAAAGACTCCCATTGAGAAAAGAACATGCCGCCCGTCTGGCTGAATACGGCCTGCAGAATATTCCGCTGAACGCCTGCTGCTGTCTGCGGTTTTCGGCAGGAGAAGAGGTGCTGCATGAGGGGCAGCCTATCAGCTGGCTGTCGATTGTCGTCGACGGCAATGCGAAGGTCTGCCGCACAGCGCCGAACGGCAAGAGCCTGATCCTGTGCTACAACATCTCCCGTGGTTTGATCGGCGAGGTCGAACTGATGGCAAGACAGTTCAATGCCACCTGTTCCGTGAAGGCGGTCACGGATTTTGAGTGCATTGCGGTTTCCTATCAGAACTGCCTGGCAGAACTGAAAACGAATCTTGTGTTCCTGAATAAACTGGGAACGGAGCTGGCGGAAAAGCTGACTACCAGTTCAGACAATTTTACATCGACCGCGTTATGCACCGGCGAGCAGCGGCTTTGCGCCTACATTCTTCAGAATTCTCACCGGGGCCTCTTCCGCGATACGCTGACGGATGTCTCCTGCTCCGTGGGAATGAGCTATCGCCATATGTTCCGGCTGCTGGGGCAGCTCTGTGAAGAGGGGATACTGGAAAAGAGGGAGAGCGGATATTGCATTATGAAAAAAGAGGAGCTGGCACGGCGTTCCCATACGGCTGCCGAGCTTTATCAGAGAGTATAAGAAAAACGGGATCTGTTTTGCCGGATGCAAAGCGGGTCTCGTTTTTTTGTGCAAAGAATAGCTGTAAATTTGGACTGAAATGGTAAAATATTAATATTGCGGTAAAAATCGTAATTATGTTATATTAAAAAAACACAAAAGGACTGCTAGAATTTAATTGTAATTAAGATAGATAGCACAAAGAGAGGAGAGGTTATATGAAACTAAGTAGAATTGGGGCGGCAGCGTTATGCGCGGCACTTTGCCTGGGGACAATGAGCGGTTGTTCTTCCAAAACAGATGGAGCGAATGAGGGGGGAAGCCAGACGGCGGAGAGCCAGACAACAGCGGGACAGACAGCAGCAGGCAAAACGGAGGCCGGCGGCGCGGCAGGAAGCGACGAGAAATTTACGTTAAAGATTTCCACAACCGGAGAGACGGACGATAATCTGGATCTTGCCATGGCCATGTTCAAGGAACAATACCCGAATGTGGAGTACGAGCTGATTACCAGCCCCTGGAACGAGACGAGAGAAAAGCAGATCATGATGGTGAGCATGGGTGACATACCGGATATCGTAAAAACCGGAGGATGGGCCCAGGAGTTCTTTAAAGATGGAATGCTGATGGATCTTACCGATGAAGTGAAAAACTGGGATATCTATCCGCGCCTCACCGAGGGACAGCTTCAGAGAATGTCCTATGGAGATCAGATCTGTGCAATGAACTATAATACCAATACCATGTTTATGTTCTATAATAAGGAACTTTTAGAGAAGATCGGAGCAGAGGTTCCGAAAACGTTTGAAGATTTGAAGGCAATCGGCGAGAAGATTGTAGCGGAAGGAATTACGACAGAAGACGGACAGAAGGTCTACGCTACCAATATTCCTACCAACAACACATGGGAATTATCACCGTGGGTTTTCTCTATGGGAGCCGAGTACATGAATGAGGACTATTCTCAGGTCGTGATTGATTCCCCGGAATCCATTGAGGCACATATTCAAATGCAGGATTTTGTGAAAAACGGATGGGCGCCGATTCCCGATGGAACAGGCGACCAGCTCTGGCTCAATGGACAGATGGTGACGTATTTTACTGGTGAATGGAATATTCCGGGCACCGTAGATGCGGGGATTGATGTCGCATATGCCACGATTCCGACCGGTAAAGACGGACTGAGCGTTGGCCCGATCGGCGGATGTGACTGGGCGGTTATGGAAGAGTCTGAGAACAAGGCGATGGCCATGGAATTCTTAAAACTGATGTATTCTGAGGAATTCCAGATACAGGCCGACCGCGGTGTCACAGACCTGGCGATTTATGATAACCCTGAAAAGCAGGCTGTATGGGCGGAAAGCGGCCTTACAGAGTCCAAGAAGGTACAGCAGGAGCAGTTAAAGACAGCAAAATTTGTATTCCTGGACAATCCTTACCAGTATCCGGAGGGGGCCAATATCTACGGAGCCGCCGTGGAACGTATTCTCATCAAGCAGGAAGATGTAAAGACGGTACTGGAAGAAGCAGCAGCGCAGATCAACAAGGGAATGGCACAGTAAGAACAGAAAGCGGCAGTCACATGCGGAAGAAGCATCGATGACCGCCGCTTTTATAAAAGGCAGGAAGGAATGAGAGCATGAAATCATTATCACGAACGGTAAAGGACAGGATATTCGTGTGGAGTATCGTAATACCGGCAATTCTGTTTTTTATCATATTTGTCTACTACCCATTTGCCAAGAATGTGTATTACATGTTCTGTGACTATAATTACATAAAGGCGCCGGTATTTTCGGGGCTTAAAAACATACAGCAGTTTATCACGGACAGTACGGCTCACAGAGCCCTGTTCAATACCTTTGCGATCACCATCTTCAGCGTTCCTCTGGTGCTGGTTGTCTCGCTGGGCGCAGCGCTGGCCGTCTTTTCGATGAAAAGAGGGAAGAATTTTATCCGGAGCGCGCTGTTTGCCACGTTCCTGGTTCCTCCGGTCGTCGCCAGCGTGATCTTCAAACTGATGTTCGGAACGGAGTCCGGACTGATCAATACGGTGCTCAATACGCTGGGGCTCCCCTCCGTCGGATGGCTGATCAGTCCCGGATGGGCGCTGGCCGCCATCATCATCGTCCATGTGTGGAATGGAACGGGATATTACATGGTCATTTTCCTGGCCGGTCTGTCCAACATTAACAGGCAGCTCTACGAGGCGGCCAGAGTGGACGGCGCAAACGGAGTCCAGGTGTTCCGGTACATCACGGTACCGCAGTTAAAGCCAACCATTATTTTCTCCATGATCTATGCGACAATAACGTATTTAAGGAGTTTTGCACTGGTGGAAATCCTGACGGAAGGCGGTCCCTACCGATCGACGGAGACGATAATCATGTATATGTTTAAACAGGGCTTCCAGTCAAGAAATGTCGGATACGCGTCTGTGATCGCGGTCGTGGTGTTCTTAATAACCCTGGTGATTTCCCTGATACAGATGAAACTGACAAAATATTATGATGATTAGGTGATAAGATGAAAAAGAAATCAGAACTTAAGCAGCTGCTTCTGCTGGTCTGTATGATGGCTGTGGCATTTATCTTCCTGGTTCCCATTATCTGGATGGTTTCCGCGTCCTTTCAGGGCCAGGGACAGATTTTCAAGGTACCGTTTAACTGGATTCCGAGAGAGGCGAGCTTAAAAAATTACTCCTTTGCCATTACCGTGGGAGGTTTAAAGGACGCGTTTATCACGTCTTCCATCTCGGCGCTCCTGATGATATCCATACAGGTGTCCTTAAGTACGGTTACGGGATACGTGTTCAGCAAATACCGGTTCCCTGGCAAAAAATGGCTCCTGCTGTTGATTATGATGACACTGATGATTCCGGGGGAGTTGACCTATTTCCCGCTTTTTGATATGGTAAGAGGGTTAAAGCTGACAAATAATTATTTCGGCCTGGTGCTTCCCTTCCTTTACAGCGGATTTGGAATCATCTACATGAGCCAGTTTGCCGGTTATATTCCCGATGAGATCCTGGATGCCGCAAGAATTGACGGATGCGGCAACTGGATGACATTTTTCCGGGTGGCACTGCCGATGCTAAAGAGTGCAGTTTCCGGTATTACAATTCTGGCGTTTACATTTATCTGGAGTGAATTCGCTTGGTCGAGAGCCATTATCACACAGGAAAAGATGCGGCCGCTCGCACTGGTCCTGGCGCATTTGGCCAAAGGGTCGGACAATTCCGTCAACTATGGCGGGCTGATTGCAGGCGGAGTGATGGTGATGATGCCGATTCTCATCGTCTTCCTGATATTCCAGAAAAACTTTATAGAGAGTGTCGTGTCATCGGGTGTGAAGGGGTGACGAAAGGAGAAATCATGGACTATTCAGCAATTAAAAAGGTACACGTGGTATATAAAACTCATCTGGATATTGGATTCACCGACATGGGAAGCCGTGTAACAGAACGATATGTGAAGGAGTATATTCCCCACTCTGTGAAACTGGCGATGGAACTGAATACAGAAAAGGATAAGAAATTTATCTGGACTCTGGGATCCTTTATGATCGATTACTACTTAAAACACGCGGAGCCGGAAGCCGTGGAGCTGCTGGAAAGGGCAATCGGGAGAGGGGATATCTGCTGGCATGGCATTGCCTGCACCACCCATACGGAGCTGCTGGACCGGGATTTATTAAACTACAGCCTGGATATCGGAAAGCATCTGGACGAGCGGTTTGGCAGAACGACAATCGCATCCAAGATGACGGATGTGCCGGGACATACCAGGGGGCTGATCGCGCCGCTGTGTGATCACGGCATCCGGTATCTTCATATCGGTGTCAATGCGTCAAGCATGGTGCCGGAGGTTCCCGATACATTTTTGTGGAAGCAGGGGAACCGGGAGATCGTTGTACAGTATTCTGGCACATACGGCGCTCCGGGATATGTGGAAGGCATGGATGAGGTTCTGGAGTTTGCCCATACGGGCGATAACCTGGGGCCGCAGTCGGCAGAGGCCATCGAGAAGGAGTTTGACCGGATCCGCGGGCTTTATCCCAATGCCCGGGTGGTGGCCTCCACTCTTGACGCATACGCCGAAAGCCTGTGGGAGAGAAAGGGGCTTCTGCCGGTGGTGGAGGAAGAGATCGGCGACTCCTGGATTCACGGAATTGCCTCGGATCCTTGGAAGACAACCAGATACCGGGAACTCTTAAGGCTGAAGGACCGCTGGGTGCGGGAAGGGGTGATGACGCCAGGTCAGAAGGAGTGTGAGGAGTTCTTCATGAATCTCATGCTGGTGGCAGAGCATACGTGGGGGCTGGATTTTAAAAAGTATCTGGCAGATTTTAAGAACTGGACGAAGGAAGATTTTCACAGGGCAAGGCGGGAAGACACCACGACTCTGGATTTCCTGACGTACCGGAATGCCAGCATGCTGGATATACTGAATACGGACTTTAAAAATTACAGAGGCGGCGTGTTTACCGGTTCCTACGCCTATTATGAGTCTTCCCACCAGGAGCAGAGGGACTATTTGGAAAAGGCGGTGGAAGCACTTCCTGACAGTTTAAAGGCTGAAGCCAGGACGGCCCTCGAACGGATGACACCGGTGGAGAGCGGACACGAGGGGGAACTCGTAGGGCTGGGAGAGACTGTGACCGTAAAGGGCTGGTCTGTCAAAATTGACGGCAGCGGCGCTGTATGCAGCTTAAAGAAAGACGGCCGCGCATGGATTAAGGACGGGGAAGCGGGAAGACTTCAGTATCAGACCTTTTCAGCCGTGGACTGCGTGGATAATTACTATCGGTATAATCGTGATTTCTATGAGACCTATGGCTGGTCAGAGGGAGATTTTTCGAAACCGGGCCTGGAATTTGTGGAAGACTTAGAGAACCGGTGCTACGATTTTTATGCGGAAACAGTTACGAAAAAAGATGATACGCTTCTGATCTCGGTGCGGGGCGATGAGGAGGCGGTCCGTAAGTACGGCTGTCCCGCAAAAGCGCAGATTCTTTACCAGTTTGATGAGAATGAGGTGCGGTGCACGCTGAAATGGTTTCAGAAGGATGCCAACAAAATGCCTGAGGCACTCTGGTTCCATTATCAGTTCGATGTGGAGAATCCGTACCGCTGGATGATGAGAAAGCTGGGAGAGGCGGTTTCTCCGTTTGACGTGGTTAAGGGCGGGAACCGGAAGCAGCACTGTGTGGAGGCGATGGAGTACCGCGGCGCGGATGGAAGCGTGACGGTCGAGAATATTCACGCGCCTCTGGTAAGCATCGGGGGCCGCAATCTGTATGAGATGGACCAGAAGACGGACAGCCTGGAAAATGGTTTCTATTTTAACTTATTTAATAACCGCTGGGGGACGAATTTCAGTATGTGGTGCGAGGACGAGTGCCAGTTTGAATTTATATTGAAGATTCAGACGGCCAGACCGATGTAGCATTCTGTATGGCAGCCGGGAGGAGGACTTTGAGAAGTGAGGCATTTTAAGCATGTTTTCAGGAGTATGAGATTTCATATCATTATACTGTATACACTACTGATCCTGGGGGCGATTACCGTTTTAAGCAGTGTCTCCTACCGCATGTCGTATTCGATGGCGAAACGGCAGAAGATGGAAGAGATCGGTCTGCTGACCAGCCAGATTGCGGACAGTTTAAACGTATACTTTGAGGACGCGGTAAATGCCATGAACTTCTTCCGGAGCGACATCACCCTGCGGGAGGATATCAGGGAGTGCAACAGGAAATCCCAGGCGGAGCGCTATGAGCACGTCAGAAATATTCAGAGGAAGATGAAGCAGGCCATACTGAATGACAACGATATTCACAATATCATTATCATATCGGACAATTTCCAGTTCAACTGCCAGGATTCGGGGATTGGCAATGTGAATTACGGTTCAGACCTGATTCGGGAGATTGTCAGCCGGTGTGACGAGATGAAGAAGTATAATATGGAGTTTATGTCGGCGAAAAACAAAGACTACGTCTATGGAGGAAGCGGAAAAGAGGAGATGCTGGTCTGCTTCCCCATTAAGGATGCGGACGGGAGCAGGACCCTGGCCACGATGATTTACGTCCTGAACTTTGACCGGATCGATAAAATATGCAAAAGGCAGCAGCTGTGGGAGCAGTACGGCTGTTACTTAATTGACGGAAAGGGCAAACTGTTTTATGCGCCCAGCAGCACATTTCCGTGTCCGGAATACGACTGGAGTCCGGAAAGCGCAACCAATGAGATCGATAATATGATGCTTCTTTCCTTTGCAAAGATAGAGGCCAATAACTGGAGGGTAGCTTACCAGATTGACCTGTCGGAGATAAGGAAGCAGCTGGAAACGATCCGCCATTTCACCGTGATTACAAGCATTATCGCTATTTTTCTGGTTATCATCATCTCCGTCTATATCGGCTGGAAGTGTACCAGATCGGTACGGACGCTCAGCGACAGCATGAAGAAGTTCGGAGAAGGTGAATTCTATATCCAGGTAGATGAAAACAGCGGTTATGAGGAAATTGATATCCTGAATAAGAACTTTAATCATATGGCACAGCAGATTGATAATCTGATCAATGAAGTGTACGCCATAAGGGTGAGCAAGCAGCAGGCGGAGCTGGAGGCGCTGCAGTCCAAGATCAATCCCCATTTCCTGAATAATACGCTGCAGTCGATTACCTCTCTGGCGATTCTCGGGCGTAATCAGGAGATTATTTTTGCGATTGACTCTCTCCGGGGAATGTTTGATTACATCCTGTATGAGATGTCCGACATGGTGCCGGTTTCGAAGGAACTGGAGTACATCGAGCGATACATTGAAATCCAGAATATCCGCTTTAACCATGGAATTGAGTGGAAGCGGGATATTCCGGAGCTGATGCTTCCTTACCGGGTTCCCAAGCTGATCCTTCAGCCGGTCGTGGAGAATTCGATCCGCCACGGTCTCAAGGAAAAGAAGGGTGCCAAAAAGCTGCTGATACAGGGGGAAGTGATCGAGGGGAGAATCTGTTTTACCATAACAGACAACGGCGTGGGAATCGGCGCGCAGAGGCTCGGACAGCTGGAGGAGAGGCTGGCAGAGGGGCAGGAGACGCCGGGCCATATTGGCCTGACGAATGTTCACAGCAGGCTGAAGCTGAATTACGATTCAGGAAGCGGTATCCGGATTCGTTCGCTGGAGGGCCGTTACTGCAGCGTCCGTCTGTGTATGGGACTGGAGGAGAAGGAATATGGGGCTTAGAGCCGTTGTAGTAGATGACGAATTACTGACCGTTGAGGCGCTTACAAAGCTGATTCCCCTTTGCTGCCCGGAGATCGAGGTGGTGGGAGACGCCGGGAACGGGGAAGAGGCGCTGGAGCTGATCGGCCGCATGGAGCCGGACATCGCCGTGGTGGATATCAACATGCCTGGCATCAATGGAATCAAACTGATTCAGATGCTGAAAGAGCGGGGGAGCTCTGCGAAGACTGTGGTGCTTTCGGCCTACCGCGAGTTCGAGTATGCGGTCGATGCGCTGAATTACGGGGCGTATGCCTATCTGCTGAAACCGATCAATGTGGAGAATGTCAAAAAGACAATGAAGGAACTTGCGGAGTGCATATACAGGGAGAGAACCGCACAGCAGGTGCAGAAAAAGTATGGGGAGATACTACCGGATTTGGGAAAAAGCGTCTTTCTCAAGTTCTTAAACGGAAAGCTTTCGGCGGAGGAGGCAAAGCAGGAGGCGGAAGCCATGCAGCTGAAGCTTCCGAGAGAATTTCTGACTGCACGGGTCAGGCTTCTGCCCATGGATGGCGGAATGGAAGCAAACGGCATGGCCAGGGACATTCTGAGGGCGTTTCGGGAAAAGTTCATTCTTTGCGCGGAACAGGCAATGGATGAACTCATCCTTCTGCTTCCGGCCGGCGGTGCGTATAACCAGCTGGCCCTGGTGAAAAAAGAGCTTGATACCGCAGGGATTCCCGCCGTGATCTACATGGGAGAGAAGTGCCATAATTACCAGGAACTCTATCAGAGCTTTAAAAAGATAAGGGAGACGGAGTGGTTCCATTTTTATATGGATTTCACCGGGAAGATAGTCAAGTGCGGCGAGGCGGCATTATACAGGGAGCAGCGAAAGAATTTTCTTCTCGATTCGGTGATCGTCAAACAATGGCTTCATGAAAAGGACCGGGAAGCGGTGATTGCTTACTTCCGCCAGTGTGTCCAGGTCTGGAAGGATGAGATGGCCGTAAGTCCGAGGCTGGTCTATCAGGCGGTCTATGAGCTGCTCCTTCTCATAAAGGCGGAGATTCCCATAACAGACGGCGGTCTTCGGTACGCTCTGGATAATCTTACGGTTGAAGATTTGAAAAAATATACGACGCTGTCTGCTCTGGCACGGTACACGGAGGGGCTTCTGATCCAGATCTTTGCGGAGAATACGCTGGATCACGAGGCGGAACCGGGCGCAGACAAGGTGATTGTCATGGTAAAGGATTACTGCAGCAAGCACTATGGCGAGGACTTAAGCCTGGACGAAATCTCCGATTACGTGAATATGTCAAAAAACTACTTCTGCAACTATTTTAAGAAAAATACAGGAGAAAATTTCGTTCAATACTTGAGGAAGCTGCGAATTGAAATTGCCATGAGAAAGCTGCGGGAAGGAAATGAAAAGATCGGAGATGTGGCGCAGGAGGTTGGTTACCGCAATGTAAGCCATTTCAGCAAGGTGTTTAAGGAAGAGACGGGAATGAATCCGGCGGAATACCGGAGCAGAAAGTACTGATGGAGATGTAAAACCCCTGGTTCGTGTGATTGAACCGGGGGTTTCTTTTGTTTAGCTGTCCGGCCCGCCGGGAAGCTGTTGTATAAGACTGTGGCAGAATATTTGACATGTGTTGCAGAAGATCACTTGTGCTGAGCAGTCTCTTTTGGTATAATAAACTGGACCGGTCATGGACAGAGCAGCCGGTGTACCTTTCTGTCCATGGCAGCCCGAAGAAAAGAGGAAATAATACATGCCCGCAAATAAGACTATTCTGGTCGTGGAAGATAATGAAATCAATCGTTTGATGTTAAGTGAGCTGCTCTCTCTGGAATATACGGTTCTGGAAGCGGAAAACGGGCAGCAGGCCCTCGATGTTCTGGAGAAAAGAAAGGATGAGATTTCCCTGATTCTGCTGGACATCACCATGCCTGTGATGGATGGATATACGTTCCTGTCGATTGCGAAGGCCGATCCGGCCCTGGCCTCCATCCCTGTGATTGTCACGACGCAGAGCGACAGCGAGGCGGATGAGGTGGCGGCCCTGTCCCATGGGGCTACCGATTACGTGGCAAAACCATATAAGCCCCAGATTATCCGGCACCGGGTGGCGAGCATCATCCATTTACGGGAAACCGCCGCCATGATCAATCAGTTTCAGTACGACCGGCTTACCGGCCTCTACAGCAAGGAATTCTTCTATCAGCGCGTGAGGGAAACTCTCCGCCAGAATCCGGGGCGGAACTATTACATCATCTGCTCCGATATTGAGAATTTCAAGCTGATTAACGATGTATTCGGCGTGGCCGCCGGAGACCGGCTGTTGTGCGGGATTGCGGATATGTACCGGAGACAGGTGGGAGAACGCGGGATCTGCGGGCGCCTGAGCGCGGACCAGTTCGCGTGCCTGCTGGAATTTGACCAGGAGTTTACGGCGGAGATGTTTATCCGGGCCAGTGATGAGATCAATAAGCTTCAGAATGCTAAAAATGTCGCGGTGAAATGGGGAATTTATTCCGTCGAGAGCCAGACGGTGACGGTGGATCAGATGTGCGACCGCGCCCTTCTGGCCGCGCGCAGTATCAAGGGCCAGTACGGAATCTATTTTGCCGCCTACGATGATAAGCTTCGGGATGAACTGCTGCGGCAGCAGGCCATCATAGACAGCATGGAGACGGCTCTGGAAGAAGGCCAGTTTTTAGTCTATCTGCAGCCGAAATACAGGATCTGTGATGAGACCATGGCCGGAGCCGAGGCGCTGGTGCGCTGGAAGCATCCGGAATGGGGCTTCCAGTCGCCGGCGGAATTTATACCGTTGTTTGAAAAGAACGGATTCATCACAAAACTGGATCAGTATGTATGGGATAAAACCTGCTGTTATCTGCGCAGGTGGGATGATGAGGGCTATCCGCCCGTGCCTGTCTCCGTGAACGTATCCCGTGCGGATATCTATCACGCGGATATTGCGGATATCATGATGCGCACCGTCAGTAAATACGGCCTGACGCCTTCCCGGCTCCATCTTGAGATTACGGAAAGCGCCTACACGGAGGACCCGGGACAGATCATCGAGACGGTCAGCCATCTGCGGGAACTGGGCTTTGTCATCGAAATGGACGATTTCGGAAGCGGCTATTCGTCCCTGAATATGCTGAATCAGATGCCGATCGATATCCTGAAGCTGGATATGACATTTATCCGGAGTGAGACGGCGAAACCTGCGGATCAGGGCGTGCTGCAGTTTATTATGGAGCTTGCCCGCCGGATGCACTTAAGCGTGGTGGCAGAGGGCGTGGAGACAAAGGAACAGCTGGATCGTCTCGGCGAGACCGGATGCGACTATGTGCAGGGCTATTATTTTGCCAGGCCTATGCCCGCAGGAGATTTTGAAAGGCTGATGAGGGATCAGATTTCCAGCCGGAAAAAATAACTGTCCTCATAAGGAAAGTCATAAACCACCGGTACGTCCGCTCTCTCTATTTTCGTAAATCCGGCCCTTTCATAAAATTTATGGGCACGGTCCGTATTTTTCGGCGTATCCAGAATCAGCTGCTTCACGCCGTGGGTTCTCGCATAATCCAGAAGAGTTCCGTAAAGCTGTCTGCCCAGGTGGCAGGGGGCGCCCCGGTAGGGCTCATAGACAAAGAATTTTTTCAAAACAGCGGTTCCATCGCCAAACTTCATCAGGCCGATGCTGCCCGCTGTTTTTCCGTTATCCTTTGCCACCCAGAAGTTACCGCCGCCGTCCATATACTTTTCCGGAATACGGCGCAGCTCCGGCTGATCGTCTACCGACACAGACGGGCGAGTTCCATCGTTCTGGCAGTGCAGGACAAGGCGTATCACCTCTTCCCTGTCTTCATCGGAATAGGTTCTGATTTCTATCATAATATCTTACCTCCCTAAAATGATCTGTAAATTCTTGACGTTCCACCTTCTCTATACTATAATAGCGGAAAAAGAAGCTTCGGTCTAATAGATAATAAGAAACTGATAATTCGATATTACTGAACTATTTTGGAAAGGCGCACCATATGGAGCTGAAATACTTAACTACCTTCAAAACCATTCTCGAGACCGGCAGTTTTCAAAAAGCGGCGGAGCGGCTGAATTACGCCCAGTCTACCATCACCCTGCAGATGCAGCTGCTGGAGCAGGAACTGTCTGTCAAGCTGTTTGAAAAAATCGGACGGAGGATGGAGCTGACTCAGGCCGGGGAAGGGCTGCTGCCTTATATCGACGCGGTTTTGGAGGCCGTCCGGCAGATGGAAAATTACGGACAGTGCGGCCATCTGCTGGCTGGCACCCTGAGAATCGCCATGCCGGAGACGCTGCTGTCGTATCAGATGCACCAGGTCTTAAGTGAGTTTCGCAAACTGGCCCCAGATGTAAAGCTGTCTCTCCGGACGCCCAACTGCTACGAGATACGTGAGCAGATCGTCAGCGGCATCGTGGATCTTGGGGTGCATTACGATATCGGCGGTTACGGTGCCTCCCTCGTTGTCGAGAAGCTGCGTGACTACCAGCTGGTTTTAGCAGGCAGCATGGAACTGAAGCAGGAAGCGTGTGATTTCATAACGAAGGGCCAGAGAAAGGATATCTGCCTGCTGACCATGGACAAAAACAGCTTATACCATAGACAGTTTGAGGAATACTTGAGAAAATCAGACATCACCCTGAACGGAGAGATGGAGCTTGTCAGTACGGAAGCCATAAAACGAAGTGTCGCCGGGAATCTGGGCGTCGCCTACCTGCCGCGTTTTACGGTGGAGGAGGAGCTGCGGTGCGGGCTGATCCGGGAGCTTCACGTTTCCATAGAGAATAACAGGATCACCACGGTATGCACCTATCATAAAAATAAGTGGGTTACGCCGGCAATCGATCTGTTTATCAGCCTGCTGAGAGAACAGGCGGCAGCCGGCGGCGTGTACAGCAGCGAAGAAGCTTCTGATAAAAATCTGTACAAAGGGGCAGAATAAGTATATAATAATACTGTTTATCATATTTGCGGAGGAATTGATTATGACATTTACTTACCCTGCTGTTTTTACGCCCCATAGGGACGATAAGGGATATCATGTGGAATTTCCGGACTTAAAGTGCTGTGAGGCGGATGGACCGGATCTGGAAGATGCTGTTGAGAATGCGAGAGAGGCGGCTTATAACTGGCTCTATCTGGAGGTGGAAGAGGGAACCTACGAGTTTCCAACCCAGACGCATCCGACAGACATAAAGCTGGAAGAGGGAGCCTTCCTGAAATACATTATGGTCACCATAAAGCTCCTGCCCGATAACGATTAATGCGGTCCGACAGCCCGGGAACCTGGCCGGGCGGCTTATAAAAGAGACGGCGGCAGAACGTTGCATGAAAAACG